>Ga0209633_10000058_pt1 | contig 131921 bp, 117 predicted proteins | sample Cruoilmetagenom1_FD_187290 | JGI IMG/M metagenome (GOLD analysis project Ga0209633, IMG submission 187290) | Oil polluted marine microbial communities from Coal Oil Point, Santa Barbara, California, USA - Sample 1 (SPAdes) (version 2) | ecosystem: Environmental > Aquatic > Marine > Oil seeps ... | reverse complement strand
TTTCGATTTTGTCGGCGGGTATCGGCGTATTCATGCTTGGCGTGACAGTCGAGCCGACTGAAACGAACGCACAAAGATATTATTATCCGAACCCGGGTTACGGATACTACCAGCCATATTTTGGCAATCGCTATCGCTATCGGCGCAGACCTGTTCGGCGGCGAATACAGCGCCGAAAAAAAAGGATCTCGCGCCCCGCTGTACCAGCGAAATGGTACCCAAAAGACGGGTCAAAGGAACCAGTCCAGATTATCGTATCTCTGCCTGAGCAGAAACTGACCGTCTATCAGGGCGGTAAGCCTTTAACCACGTCGAAGGTCTCATCCGGCAAGCCGGGTTATTCCACTCCATCGGGCGTATTCAGCATCCTGCAGAAGAACCGCCATCACCGGTCAAATATATACTCCGGCGCGCCGATGCCGTTCATGCAGAGGCTGACATGGTCAGGCATTGCGCTGCACGCGTCGAATTCGGTGCCAAGGCGTCCCGCGTCGCATGGTTGCGTCAGGCTTCCCCATGCATTTGCGGGCCAGCTGTTTCGCTACACCGAAATGGGCGCACATGTAGTGATAGCGAATGAGAAAGGCATAAAGCCATTTGAAATCACGCATGCGAATTTGATCCAGCCCACTACTCCGGCACCGAAGGATTTCGATCAGGTGGAGGAAGAGCGCGTTGCTGGCGGCAATGGCGCCAAAATCAAGGCCAAGACGGCTTCAACCTCGCCACTTCGAATTCTCATTACGCGCCGTACGGGAAGGGAACAGACAAAAGACGTGCAGCGGCTCCTGAACGAACTCTCGTTTGGAGCAGGGGACGTGGATGGATATATGGGGCCTGACACCGCCAAATCCGTACGTCGGTTCCAGGCCACCTACGGCCTCCCCGCTGATGGGCTGATTTCTGACCAACTCATCAAGAAGCTTTATGAAGTGGCAGACGCCGGTCAGCCAATGAACGGGCATCTTTATGTACGCCGGGACTTCAATCCGGTGTTCGACACACCGGTATTGATCAAGGGTGGTGGGGAGCCGCTTGGATCTCATCTGTACACGGCCATGCATTTCGAACCGAATGCCGATGAGACGCGCTGGCTTGCCGTCACACTGAAAAAAGGTTCTTCAGCCAACGGACACGCGCGGCGTACCGCACGGAAGAAGAAACGGGTCGATGAGGTCGTGTTGACAGCGAATGCGCCGATTGCCGCGACCGCTGAGCAAGCACTTAGTCGGGTCGACATTCCGCAAGATGTCCGCAAGCGCCTTTCCAAGTTGCTTACTCCAGGTTCGTCGCTTGCCATCACGAATGACGGCATCAGCAAGGAAACGACGCCCAAGGGAACGGACTTCGTCGTGCTGATGCAGTAGGCCTGCAATTGGTATCCAACAGGCTTCAAGCGTGATGACAGGGATTGAATCGTCCGTTTACTGACGGTCGGTTGAATCACGTTATCAATCAAGCAATTACGGCGTCGTTCCGGCCCACATCAGCTTTTTGTGAGGTCTCCAGATTTGCACGTTGCCGCTGGAATTCGTAAAATCCTCAGGACTAAACGGGGGTGCTACACGATACAGGGGGCAAAGATGCGTGCAGTAGTGTATGTGGCGTGCGTGGCCGTAGGCGGCGTTTTTCTTATGAATTTGAATGCGAAACCGGCTTACGCCGTTTGTAAGACGATGGTGGGAACCCATAACGGGACCGACATGTTCCACGAAACCGGTGCGGTTGGTGCGGCCCTAAACAAGCTGATGGCCAAGGTCGAATATGTAAAGCAGGAGACCGGCAGCAAGCGCGTCCGCATGGGGCGTGTGCGCACAAAATGCGGGCCGTGGTTCACCAAATACATGCTTCCGCACAGGCATTGCGTAGCCAAAGCGCGAGTGTGCTACTGACCTTCACTCGGGCAAACTAGGCGGATGGCGGATGCCAGTCCGACGATTGCCGTGGTCGGTGCCGGGATTATCGGCGCGTCGATTGCGTGGTATCTGACGCGAGCCGGTGCGCGGGTGAAAATTGTCGAGGCCGCCAAACCCGGCGGCGTGGCGACGCCCAATTCCTTCAGCTGGATTAATTCCAACTACTCATTCGATGAGAGTTACTTCGCGCTGCGCCATCATTCCATGGGCGAGTGGCGAAGGCTTGCAGCGAAGCTGCCACAGCTTCCCGTTTCGTTTTCTGGCTCGATTTACCTGCCTGCGCAGGGCTTCGATCTGGAGGAGTTTGTCGCCCGGAATTCTGCCTGGGGGTACCGAGTTGACCTCATCGGCAAGACAGAAATTGAGGAACTCGAACCGCACCTCACTCTTGAAGCCGAAGTAGCAGCATATGCCCATGATGAGGGCGCCGCGGAAGCGGCGGATGTTGCCAAGGTTCTGACGGCTGCCGCCGTTGAGGAAGGTGCGGAATTGATACAAGCCTCGCAAGTTGAGGGTCTTGTCTGCAAAGGCGGGAAAGTTGCCGGGCTGCAGGTTGGGGATGAAACGATAGCAGCGGATGAAGTCGTCGTGGCTGCGGGTGCAGCGACGCCCGATCTTGTACAAGAGACCGGATTTCAACTTCCACTCTCCTCACCACCGGGTTTGCTGATCCATACCGCACCCCTTTCGCGTGTCCTGAATGGTCTGGTTCTCGGCGACGGCTTGCACATGCGCCAGAAGGCCAACGGGCAACTTCTTGCGGGGACCGATTTCCAGGGCGGTATTGGATTGGATGAGACCGAGAGTGTGGCCGGTCAGCTGATGAAACGGCTTTCAGAGGCGATTGGTACGAACCAAAAACTGGAATTCGAACGTTATTCGATTGGCTACCGGCCGATGCCGGCTGACGGTCGGCCTCTCATTGGCCGAATATCCGGTGTGTCCGGGATCTATGTGGCTGTCATGCATTCCGGTATCACCCTGTGTCCTGCCGTTGGTGAATTTGCCGCGCGTGAGATCCTGACCGGCGCTCGCGATGAACTCATGGCTCCATTTGGTCCGGAACGGTTCCTCGATGGCGCATGACCTTCGGGCAAAAACTAGTCACATATGCATCGCATTCAGTTGACTTGTCCCCGAACCGTCACAATCGGATAGTCTCTTAGGATCTTGGACTGTCAATATTACCCCTTCGGCATCAATGCGATCGATCAGAACATTGTTTCTCGCTTTCATACTGTTCTTTGCCACGCCTCTCGGCCTTCACGCGGCCTACTGGATGAGCCAGGATCACCCTTCAAGCTGGGCGACCGCCGACTGGTCAAGCACTCACACATTGCCGCCCCCCGGCCAGAACCCGTCCGCCATGGTGCGTGTGTACGCGGCGCGCACCGGGCGATGGAAAGGTGCGTTCGCGACCCACAGCTGGATTGTTCTGAAGCGCAGGGGCGCACGAAGTTACGAACGCTGGGACAAGGTTGGCTGGGGGCGTCCTCTTCGCCGCAACAACTATGCGCCCGACGCGCGCTGGTATGGCAACGCCCCGATATTGCTGCGCGAAGTGCGTGGACTCGAAGCCGAGGCGCTTATCCCGAAAATCCAGGCCAGCATTGCCAGATATGCCTACCAGTCATATGGCGACTATCGCATTTGGCCTGGTCCTAACTCCAACACCTTCGTCGCAGCCGTTCTTGCCGATGTCCCTGAGCTCGAAGCCAGCCTTCCGCCGACTGCCATTGGCAAGGACTTTCCTCATGACGGACGCTGGATCGCGCTGACGCCGTCGCGAACAGGTTTTCGAGCATCGCTCGGAGGCTATGCGAGTTTGACGTTCGCCTGGGTCGAAGGATTTGAGATCAGCATTTTCGGCGCGGTAGTGGGGGTGGATTTCGTCCATCCTGCGGTCAAGCTGCCTGGCTTCGGTCGAATTGGGGTCTGAATCGCGTTCGGGCACTGGCCACGCCGTGCGCACCACGATATCTTGCTTTCTCGCAATGGCGTTCCGCCAAACGGAGGCTCTCCAATGACCGACTGGTCCGGCACCTGGACGTTTTTTGACGGCGCCTGGCACGAGGGCAATCCGCCGCTGATTGGTCCGCGCGATCACGCCGCCTGGCTTGGCTCCACCGTGTTTGATGGCGCCCGCGCTTTCGAAGGCGTGACGCCGGACCTTGAGGCGCATTGCCAGCGTGTAAACGACTCCGCCAGGGCGCTCGGACTGATCCCGAAGAAGGAAACCGGTGAGATCATCGAAATTGCACGGGACGGTGTTGCCAAGTTCGAGCCCGGGACCGCCTTGTATATTCGCCCGATGTATTGGGCCCAGGACGGCGGACGCTTCTCCGTACCTCCGTTGCCTGAAAGCACCGTCTTTTGCATGTGTGTTTATGCACTTCCGATGCCTGAGCCGGCAGGGTTTTCCGTGACCTGCTCCAGCTATCGGCGCCCCGCAGTCGACATGGCGACGGTAAACGCAAAGGCTTCCTGCCTGTATCCCAATTCAGCGCGGGCTCTGGCGGAGGCAGCGGAAAAAGGTTTTGACAACGCGCTGGTGCTCGATCCTGTTGGCCATGTGGCCGAACTCGCCACGGCCAACATATTCATGGCCAAGGACGGGGAGGTGCACACTCCTGCTCCCAACGGCACTTTTCTCAACGGCGTGACCCGTCAGCGCACGATCAAGCTCCTGGAAGATGCAGGCACAAAGGTGCATCAGCGATCCATAACATTTGGGGAATTCGAGGAGGCGGACGAGATTTTCGCCAGCGGCAATTATTTCAAGCTGATGCCGGTTACAAAAATCGAGCAGCGCTCGCTGCAGCCCGGTCCCCTCTATTCTCAGGCCCGAGACCTCTATTGGGAGTGGGCGCACAACAGTTAAACGAGTCGGATAGTTCTCGGGAAATCACCAGAAAGCAGAGTGTCACATGGCCATCATTGACGATGTTCGCGAATACCATGACGAGTTGACGGAAATCCGCCGGGACTTCCATGCCCATCCTGAACTCGGAATGGAGGAGGAGCGGACAAGCGAGATTGTCGCGGAAAAGCTGAAGAGTTGGGGACTTGAGGTTCATCGTGGGCTTGGAAAAACGGGCGTTGTCGGGACGCTGCGCGTCGGCAACGATACCCGTTCGGTTGGTCTGCGCGCCGACATGGATGCCCTTCCCATCACCGAAGCGAACGACTTCGGGCATCGCTCCACATATGACGGCAAGATGCACGCCTGCGGGCATGACGGTCACACCGCCATGCTGTTGGGCGCGGCGCGCTATCTCTCCGAAACACGGAATTTCGAGGGCTGCGTCCATTTCATCTTCCAGCCGGCTGAAGAGGGCCGTGGCGGCGCGGTGGCAATGCTCAAGGACGGATTGTTCGAGCGCTTTCCCTGCGACACGGTGTTCGGGATGCACAATCATCCCGGCATGCCCGTTGGTGAATTCGCTATTCGCCCGGGACCCATGATGGCCGGCGGGGCGCTGTTTGATATCAAGATCAACGGCGTGGGCGGCCATGGCGCGCGGCCCGAAGGAGGTATCGATCCTGTCGTGGTTGCGGCGCATATCGTAACCGCGTGCCAGACTATCGTTTCACGCAATATCTCGGCAAAGGACCTGGCGGTGCTTTCCATCACCCAGGTGCATGCGGGCGACGCCTACAATGTCATTCCGCATGAGGCACATCTGATGGGGACCGCGCGGGCCTTCTCCACGCCCGTTATGAAAAAGCTGGAGGAAAATCTGCGCCGTACCGCGCAAGGCATTGCCTCAGGCTTTGGCGCCACAGCGGAGCTCGACTTCCGTTTTGAGTTCGCACCCCTCGTCAATGATGCGGAGGAGACCGGGTTTGCCGCTGACCGTGCCGCCGATCTGGTCGGCGAGGACAAGGTGAACCGGGACTTGAACATGATCATGGGGTCGGAGGATTTTTCCTTCATGCTCAATGAGGCTCCCGGGGCCTATATCCGGATTGGCAATGGCGCGAGCAGCCCGGTCCACACCGCCGAATATGATTTTGACGATGAGATCATCCCCCTTGGCGTCTCCTTCTGGGCCACGCTCGTGGAGAACAAGCTGGCCAAGCAGTAGCCGACTTTTTTCAGAAACTCTGGCGGCGTTCCGCCGTGTGTGCCCAGAACGGCGTTTCAACTATAGAGTGTGATGCCGGTCGGCATCGGTGCGCCTCGATTTTCTCGCTGGTACGCCTAAAATTCAAATATAACAACAGCTTATTTATAGTTTCGTCACTAAACTATTTTTTAAACCTATCGCTGCACCCTCATACTACCTGGGCGGGGGATAGCCCATTCCCGCACGTATTAAGTGCGTACACAGTATGCGAGATGTGGAGTTTGGACGGATGATGCAGAAGATTTTTGCGAAGCTTTCCCATTTCAAGGTGGGGCACAAGATATGGGGCCTTGTTGGCTTCCTCATCGTGGCGAATGTAGCGGTTGCAGCGACAATCATGCTGCAGCTCAATGGAATCAAATCCGAAATCCACGAAGTCGCAGAGGAGCATATGCCTCTGACCGAGCTCACGACCAAGATCACCGTCCATCAGTTGGAACAAGCGGTCTTGTTCGAGCGTGCGGTTGGCCGTGGGTGGCAACTGAAAATCGATTCGTCGGCGGCGGAGGCTTTTAAAAAGGCAACTCACGAATTTGAGGAGATTGGCAAGAAACTTGGCAAGGAAATCAAACAAGCCGAGGAACTCGTCCAGCATGTGCTGAAGGTCGAAACGAACACTACCATTCAGGAAGAGTATGGAAAAATCCTGAAGGGCTTTCTCCATTACGAGAAAGCGCACAAGGTCTTCGAGGAGCACGCGACGGAAGTGTTCCATGCGGTTGAAGGCGGCACATCTGACGCCCACGCGTTTTCCGAAGCAGTGCACAAGGTCGAGAAGGAAGAAGACGCGCTCGACCACGAAATCGAAGGCCTGCTGTCCGAGATTGAAGGTTTCACCGAAAAGTCCCTCGTCAACGTCGAAACCCATCAGAACAGCGCATTCCTCTGGGGTTCGCTCATGGCGCTTGTTGCCATTCTGCTGAGTCTGCCGATTTGCCTCATTATCGTGCGCGGTATTGTCGGACCGTTAAGCGAAGTGGTAGGGGCCCTTGGTGCCCTCGCCGGCGACGACACGAGCCAGCCTGTCGATGCTCAGGGCAAGGATGAGATCGCCCAGACGGCGCAGGCTTATGAAGTTCTGCGTGAAAAGATGATCGATGCCAAGATGCTGGCCGAGCAGCAGAGGAAGGATGAGGAAGAAAAACGCCGCCGCGGCGAAGCGATCGAAAAACTGACCCATGAGTTTGATGTGTCCGTGAAGGAAGTTCTGGAAGCTGTCAGCAAGTCCGCGACAGGACTTGAGGAAAGCGCGAATACGATGGCTGCCGCCGTTGAGCAGACCAACCAGAAATCGACCGTCGTTGCCAGTTCTACCGAGGAAGCGGCAGCTAATGTCCAGACCGTCGCCAGCGCGACAGAGGAGATGGACAGCTCGATCCGGGAAATCTCAACCCAGGTCCAGCAGTCGGCGGCTATTGCCAAGGAAGCCGTGGATCAGGCGAATTCCACCAACAGTTCCGTACAGGCGCTGGAAGGTGCCGCGCGGGAAATCGGCGAGGTTGTTCAACTGATCTCCGAGATTGCCGAGCAGACCAACCTGCTGGCGCTGAACGCGACCATCGAAGCCGCGCGCGCCGGCGAGGCGGGCAAGGGCTTTGCGGTCGTCGCGCAAGAGGTTAAGGAACTTGCAAGCCAGACGGCGAAGGCAACCGAGACCATCTCGCAGCAAATCGAGTCCATCCAGACGGGAACGGTCGGTGCCGTCGGCGCCATCGAAACCATCAGCTCAACCATTGGAAATCTGGATGAGATTGCATCCGCAATCGCCGCGGCCGTGGAAGAGCAAACCGCGACCACGGGTGAGATTTCCAAAAATGTTCAGCAGGTTGCCCAGGGCACCCACGAAACCACCGAGGCGATGGGTGAAGTGCGCAAGGCAACCGAGGCAACAGGTGAAGTTGCCGGTTCCGTTCAGAATGCTGCCAAGGACCTCATGTCCCGGTCGGAAACTCTGAGCGGCAGCGTCAATAACTTCCTTGAAGGTATTCGTGCGGCCTGACCACTAACGCTGGAAACCATCACGCGAACTTGGCGGCCCGTTCCACCTGAAAAATGTGGAATGGGCCGTCGTCGTTATGACCTTAGTTCAGCTGCTCGCGGTTTAACTCCGCTCAGCCTTTCAGGTCCGCGTAGACCGTCTTTACAAACAGATCCATTTTGACGAACCCACCGCCCCACTTGGCGTCCAAATCCTGCAAAGGCTTCGCCGCCACAACATCAGCCTCGCTCTTGCCCGCTGTCACCATGGGCGCAATACGCTTCTCAACCTCCACAAGCATGTTCAGATAGTCAGTGATTTCCTTCTTGCCCATGACGGGCGAATGGCCGGCAATAATCTTGGTGTTCGGCCCCATGAGTTCGAGGACTTTTTTCGTCAACTCGATTGTGCCTTTCAGCGAACCGCCAGCGCCAATATCTATGAACGGAAACTGGTGCCGCAAGGCGTCGCCTGCATGGATCACGTCCGATCCGGTGAATTGAACGATGCTGTCGCCGTCGGTGTGCGCGTTCGGCATCTTTGCGACCCTGATCTTCTGGCCGTTCAGATAGAAGGACATTTCTTCGGTGAAGGTAACGATGGGGAGCGTCTTCTCGCTCGCGGGCGGGACTTTCTTGTCACCACGCGGGAAGAAACGCATGAATTGTTCCTTTGTCAGACGTCGCCGTACATTCTCATGAGCGACGACAGTTGCTCCCCCCTCTGCCATAGCGGCATTGCCGCCGACGTGATCGCCATGCCAGTGGGTATTGATGACAAACCGCACCGGCTTGTCCGTGATTTCTCCGATGGCCGCCTTGATCTTGTCTGACAGAGGCGCGATCTGATCATCGACCAGAAATGCACCGTCTGACCCGACGAACAGGGCCATGTGACCGCCCCGGCCTTCAAGCCTGTAGAGATCATCGGCGACTTTCGATGCCTTGATCTGAGCCTCGGATGCGCCCTGCGCCAAAATTGGTGTCGCAAGGCAGATCGCGACAGATGCCGCTGCCAGCCGCACAATTGAAGACTTAAGCATGCTCATGACTTTCCCCTTTTGCTTGGGCAGGTGGATATTGAGCGTGCTTTTACCCCCCCAATTTGTCACCGTCAGGTGTGGGAGCGATCAACATTGTGTGTGCTCAGGGTCGCGTGAGACTGATGCAGCGCTCAACTGACGGCGTTCATCACAGCCTCGGCCAATCCCTCAAACGCATCGCGTTCAATCCAGCGCGACACAACCACCAGGTCGAGTGCGGGGTCGATCCAGATAACGTTTCGGCCGTGGCCAAGTGCAAAATAACTTGTCTCCGGTGCCGCCGGGCTATAGGCGCGATCGGTGTTGAGCCACCACAAATAACCATACAGTGGAAATATCCGGCTTGGCGCTATGCTGGCGTTGATCCAGTTCTCGGAGATGAGCTGCTTGTCGCCCCAGCGACCGCGCCGGCTCATAAGGAGGCCGGTGCGCGCCTGATCCCGGCTTGAGATAAACAACCCACCACCCCAGTGAGCCCCGCCTGAGACCGACTGCATGCGCTGTCCGTCTATCTCCACCCAGGACGTCTCATAGCCTTCCCAATGCCAGTCGTCGGATGCACCGATCGGATCCATGATACGGGAGCGCAGGACCTCGGGAAGCGGCTTGCGGAATACTTCGAGCAGCGCATAGGCTAGCACGTTTACCCGGATATCGTTATATTCCCAAAATGTGCCCGGGGCTTTCAGATCGCGGTGCGTCCCCTTTTTGACCTTGCCGTCGCCGAGGCCGTCGAGTTGACGGTTGCGATCGATACGGTCCGCTTTTCCCCAGAGCGTGCCTTCCCATTCACTGGATTGAGTCAGCAGATGCGCCCAGGTGATGCCGCTGTTCTGTCCGCCGTCGAAAACACTGTCCTGCACGAGCTCACATACAGGCGCATTGATGTCGGGGATGAGGCCATCATCGACCGCAAGCCCTGCACAAATGGACAGATAGCTCTTTGTGACCGAGAAGGTGATGTCGGGTGCGTTCGTCGGGCCCCATTCCGCAACAATGCGCCCGTTCTTGACGACCATGCCCGATGGGTCGCTTCGCGGTTCTGTTGGGCCGATGACATCCCCGTCGGGTGCCGGCTCCTCGAAATGCCCGCGCGCGAGTTCACGACCGATATCGCGGTCCATGGAGGACTCGTTATCCTGCGCAAAGGCTATAACCGCTTCAATACCCTCAGGGTTGAAGCCAGCCTCCGCCGGTGTCGTCTTTTTCCACGCTTCGCCCTTTGGCGGCACATAGTCGGCCATACGTGAACACTCCCCATTACCTGAGGGCGAACGTCTAGCAGCGGTCATGGTCCGGATCAATTGCGGTCATAGCAATAGACCTTCTCCTTGCGGCAAGCCTGTCGGACATTTCTGGTATATGGTCTGCCACAAACCATCGGCGCGCGGCATTTGACCGACGTTTCCGGGATTGGGGGTCACACCATGTCGCCATTGAAGCCTGGGCTGACCGGCACGGCCGAACTGATTGTTGGTAAGGAGCATACTGCCGCAAGTGTTGGCAGTGGCCGCGTCGGTGTGCTGGCGACACCGGTGATGATCAACCTGATTGAGGCGGCGGCCCTGCAGGCAATCGAGGCATTTCTGCCGGATGGTCACCAAAGCCTCGGCACATTCCTGGAAGTGTCCCACGTCGCGGCGACGCCGGTTGGAATGCAGGCAGCGGCAACCGCCGAATTGGTGAGGGTGGAAGGGCGTCTTCTGCATTTCCGTGTATGCGCGGCAGATGAGGTCGAAGAGATCGGGTCCGGGACGCACCAGCGCATTGTCGTCAATGTGGAAAAATTCGATGCGCGCGTGGCGAGAAAGTCGAAGGGGGAATAGAGGGTAATCGAGGCTCTTTTCGACAATACTCGCATCTTGTTCACTGATGCGGCGATGGCATACTCTTAAGAAAAGACAGGAGGTGCCATATCATGACAGTCAATTCCGCCGATCGCATCCAAATCGAAGCGCTGACCCCATCTATCGGGGCAAGGGTTACCGGCGTCGATTTGGCGGAGACGCTGGACGAAAACACGTTCGGAGTGCTGCACAGGGCGCTTCTCGATCATCTTGTGCTCCATTTCCCTGACCAGAACATACCCCCGGCGGCGCACATCGCTTTCACGGAACGCTTCGGCGCAGTCGAGCCACATCCGCTTGGTTCGCGCAAAGGCCACCCAGAATTTGAAAACCTGCTTGTGCTTGAGAACAATCCGGAGCGGCGCGGTGCGCGCAATGATTTCTGGCATTCGGATATCTCCTGCGCGCCGACCCCCCCAGCACTCACCGTGCTCCACGCACTCACGGTCCCGGAAGGCAAGGGCGATACGATGTTCTGCAACATGTATCGGGCATTTGATGGGTTGCCAGACGATATCAAGAAGCAGCTCGATGGGCTTACGGCGGAACATTCGGGCGAGGCCATTCGTCGCCGCAATCAGGCCGCCGACACCGATGGCAGCAAGGATATTGACGTGCCCAAGGCCGAGGTCCACCCGGTCGTGCGCCGCCACCCGGAATCAGGTCGCCGGGCGCTCTACACCAACCGTTTCTTCACGACCAATTTCAGCGGCATGACGGAAGAAGAAAGCGCACCGCTGCTTGAACTCATAGAAGCGCAGGCGACAGTGCCGGAAAATGTTTACCGGCATCGTTGGCAGCCGGGTGATGCGCTCGTATGGGATAATCGCTGCACCATGCACTATGCGGTATATGACTACGACCCGTCGGAGACGCGGCGTATGCATCGCACCACTTCTGCCGGTGACAGACCCGCCGCGTAAAGGCTGTCAGCTCTCCAGGACCCGTCGCGCAATGACATGGGCTTGGATCTCGGCCGCGCCTTCAAAGATGGAGAGAATACGCGCATCGCACAGAACGCGACTGACCGGGTATTCCATTGCGAAACCGTTGCCGCCGTGGATTTGCAGCGCATTGTCGGCCGCAGCCCATGCGACGCGAGCGGCCAGCAATTTTGCCATGCCCGCCACAAGATCGCAGCGGTGTCCTGCGTCTTTCTCCCGTGCCGCATAGTAAGTGAGCTGGCGCGCGATCATGATCTCGACAGCCATCATCACAAGTTTATCTGCGACGCGGGGAAAGGAGATCAGCGCCTTGCCGAACTGCTGGCGTTCCTGGGCATAGCGCAGGCCCAGGTCCAGTGCATTCTGGGCAACGCCGATGGCGCGGGCTGCGGTCTGAATGCGCGCCGCCTCAAAGGTTTCCATGAGCTGTTTGAAGCCCTGCCCTTCTTCCTCGCCGAGAAGCGCATCAGCCGGCACCTCGAAACCATCGAATGAGACGTCATATTCTTTCATGCCGCGATAACCGAGCACCTCAATCTCGCCGCCGGTTATCCTGTCGACAGGGAATGGGTTAGCGTCATCTCCGCGGGGCTTGGCGATAAGGAACATGGAGAGACCGCGATAGCCCTTCTCGTCTGGGTTGGTGCGCGCCATGACGGTCATAAGGTCGGCACGTGCAGCATGGGTTATCCACGTTTTTTGACCTGTGATGCGGTAGATGTCGCCATCGCGCTCTGCGCGGGTTTTGATGGATGCAAGGTCAGAGCCCACATTGGGCTCAGTGAAGACTGCTGTCGGAATGATCTCACCTGATGCTAAACCCGGCAGCCAATTCTCCTGTTGGGCCGGCGTGCCCGCGGCAAGAATAAGTTCAGCAGCTATTTCCGATCGCGTGCCAAGCGATCCAACGCCGATATAGCCTCGCGACAACTCCTCAGACACGACGCACATGCTTTCCTTGCCGAGACCAAGGCCGCCATGCTCCTCCGGGATTGTGAGGCCAAAAACCCCGAGTGCGGACATCTTCTCAATGACATGGAGGGGGACATAGTCGTTGGCGAGATGCCACTCATGAGCGTGAGGATTGACTTCGGTTGTCGAGAACCGGCGCATCTCATCGCGCATGGCGTCATAGGTTTCTTCAAGCCCTGTGTCGCCAAATGTCACGCCACCTTCAGCGTCTGCAATCAATGCGGCCAGTGCTGCTCGAGTTTCAGCGGTATTGCCTTGGCTTAGGAGCGTGCGGACCGCCTCATTCTGTATGAATTCAGCGAATGCGTCCGGAGGTAGCCCGAGGTCACTTGCGCGCACCATCTCTCCCTGGCTCATGGGGATACCGCCCGCGATTTGCGCCAGATATTCAGCGAATGCAGTTTGGGTGATCAACGCCTCGATTGTGCCGAGCCGGCCCTCGTCGCTCAAACGACTGGCATAGGCGCCCATTTGTTTGAGCGCCTCGACATATGTGGCCATCCAGGCGAGGCCGTGTGCGGCGTGCTGTTCGCGTTCAAGGGCTTCGGGGGAGATCTTGCCCTTTTCCGCTACCAGGTCGCCGACCGTCGCACGCGCTGCATCAAGCAGGGCGCTCGCTGCCATCGATGCCTCGTTACAAGGGGCTATGAGGTTAGCCAAGACGGGCCCGGATGAGGCCGAATCATTGTCTATCGCAAGGGACATGTGAGATCGCTCCGGTGGCTTGCAAATTTCGTGTGCAGTGCAACATAAACCTTTCGTGCGCACGTGCAATGCGCCTTTATGGCGACACACTTTAGGGGTCTGTTAATCAATAAGAGCCTTACTTGGGTTCTGGTAGAAGAGTTACTAATTGCGGTCCGACTAGACCGGGCGAAAAACCCCATGACAGCTTCACAGCTAGCGTTGCAATTGACCGGTGTGTCTCCGGCACGAAAGTCCTGGCGCAGTGTCTTCTTCGAAGGACTGCGTTCAGAGCGCCTGCCAATAAAGATCTGTGTGGGCCTTTCCCTGCTCGTGATTCTATGCCTGTGGTTTGACGTATCGGGAATTATCCGCGAGCTGTTCTCAATTGATGCCCGCTTCGTGCTGTTGGCGATTGGCGTGTTCGTGCTCCAGTTTGCGTTGGCTTACATGCGCTGGGCATACATTCTCAAACGCCAGAACATCCCAGTGGGCTGGCGTGATGCTTTGTCGATTTTCGGCATCAGTACGCTTGCCAATCTCTTTCTGGTGACTTCAATCGCCGGAGTGTCGGTCCGTGCTGCCCTGCTCGTGCGTTCAGGGTCCGGTCTAACGGGCGCACTCGCGTCAGTTTCCGCCGAACGCCTTGCGGCAGCACTTGGGCTTGCACTTTGCGGTGGCATTGGCCTCGTTTTCGCTTTTCCATTGGTAAAGAGCGCGCTCGGATCGTTGCCGCTTTTCAGCACGCTGGGTGTTGTTGCTGCGGGAGCCGCTGTGCTGGCTGCGGCATGTTTGCTGGCAAATCGAAAATTCGAAGCATTTCGGGAATTTTTCAGTCAAGTCTGGCAAGCATTTTCGTCGCTGCGTGCGCTGTTGTTGCTGGCCGGGTCGAGTATGGCTGTCATTCTGCTTGGTTTTGCCGGACTTGCCCTTCTTGCCGGAGGGATGGGTCTGACCATCAATCCAGTCTTTTTTGTTTCGATTATGCCGGTTGTTGCCCTGATCTCGGCTCTGCCGATCAGCTTTGGGGGATGGGGCGTGCGCGAAGGGTCAATGGTCGCCGGATTGGCACTGTTTTCCGTGCCGGCGGAATCCGCAGTCGCGCTGTCTGTCTCTTATGGACTCGCAGGAATGTTTGTCGCCGTCATTTTCGGCGCCGGCGCAGCCCTGATGGGCGAATGCCGCAAGGCGGCCGTTGCAACGCACTGATTGTGCGTGAATGGCCCTGGGTCAGGCGGCGCCCTGGCCTGCGGCGATCACATCATCCAAAGTCCTGAGCCCGCTACACGGCGTATTCACCAGCACTGCCATATTTCCCGGCGCGTGCTCGTTTTTCCACATACGCGTGTGGGCTTTGGGGATCTGCGCCCACGGGAAAACTTCCGACATACACGGGTCGATGCGCCGTTCGATCACCAGCCGATTGGCCTGGCTCGCCTGCTTCAGATGCGCAAAATGTGAGCCCTGTATACGCTTCTGGTGCATCCACACGTAGCGTGCGTCCATGGTGATCTTGTATCCTGTCGTGCCGGCGCAAAACACGACCATACCGCCGCGCTTCACAACGAAAGTGGAGACCGGGAACGTGGCTTCACCAGGATGCTCGAATACGAAGTCGACATTGTTGCCCTTGCCGGTGACATCCCAAATAGCCTTGCCGAACTTACGCGCTTCGGCGAACCATTTCGCGTAAGCGTCCGAGCCCACCTCGGGCAGCTCACCCCAGCAATCAAATTGCTTGCGGTTGATGATACCTTTGGCGCCGAGCGAGAGCACGAAGTCGCGCTTGTCGTCATCGGAGATGACGCCGATTGCGTTGGCGCCGGCCGTGGCGCAAATCTGAATAGCCATGGATCCAAGACCGCCGGAAGCACCCCAAACCAGCACATTGTGGCCCGGGCGCAGAATATGCGGGCGGTGGCCAAACAACATGCGGTAGGCCGTTGCCAGGGTCAGGGTGTAGCAGGCGCTTTCTTCCCAGGTGAGATGTTGCGGGCGTGGCATGAGCTGCTGGGCCTGGACGCGGGCAAACTGGGCGAAAGAGCCGTCGGGCGTCTCATAACCCCAGATGCGCTGAGTCGCAGACAGCATCGGGTCGCCGCCATTGCATTCCTCATCATCGCCATCATCCTGGTTGCAGTGGATGACGACTTCGTCGCCAACCTTCCAGTTTTTTACCTTTGAGCCAACGGCCCAGACGATGCCGGATGCGTCGGAGCCGGCGATGTGAATGGGGTTTTTGTGAACGTCGATGGTGGAAAGGGGCTGGCCGAGTGCCGCCCAAACGCCGTTATAGTTCACGCCTGCCGCCATCACCAGAACCAGAACGTCATGACTGTCCAGTTCCCATGTGGGCACGGTTTCGAGCTGCATCGCATCCTCCGGCGGGCCGTGCCGGTCCTTGCGGATAACCCAGGCGTGCATGTTTTTCGGCACATGCCCGAGAGGGGGGATCTCACCAATATCGTAAAGGTCCTTATAGTCGCCCTCAGGCTGCGGAACTTCCGCCAATGCTGGTTCGCTCATGGTCCTATATCCCCTGTCGCCTGAGCCCAGCTGCATTGATTTGTTGCAGCGTTGAGCAATTCTTGTGCAGAATATGCGGCAATGCAACAAATCTTTTGCAGTGCAATAAAATGAGGGCCCGCCCATATCGGCCTGTTTGGAGGAAAGTGATGAATGCGAAAACCGGAAAAACGGGGCAGTGCCTATGCGGAAAGGTGAAATTCCGGCTGACCGATGAAGTTCATGAAGTCGGCGCATGTCATTGCGACATGTGCAGGCGTTGGGGCGGCGGACCGTTTTTAGAGATCCGCTGCATGGGGCCAGTCGAATTTGAGGGGGAGGAGCATATTGTTCGCTACCGATCGTCGGATTGGGCCGAGCGCGGCTTCTGCGGCGTGTGCGGTTCAAATCTGTTCTACTGCATCGTACCCGACGGGCCATACATGATGTCGGTTGGGGCGCTGGAAGATCAGACAGGCCTGAAATTTACAAGCCAAGTTTTTATCGACGAGAAGCCCGACTGGTATGCGTTTGCCAACAAGACGAAGAATATGACCGGTGCCGAGCTATTCGCCATGTATGCGCCCCAGGACGGCGAAAAGTCCTGATCAGCCTGGTCTCATAACGGCAACAACACCATTAAAATTGCCTTTGGACAAAGTCTTAGCGGCAGTTGTCATACGAAGGTCGTATGGGTCATAGTCTGCTCACCTCAGGCCAAAGCTGCCGAGGCCGCAGGGGGCCGTGTACGCGTAAAAACACGATCGGCAGTCAATGCCTCAAGGGAGAATCCTCATGGGCATCGAAGCTCTTGTTGTTTTGATCGTCGTTGGTTTGATTGCCGGCTGGCTTGCCGGACAGATCATGAAGGGCGCTGGCTTCGGCCTCGTCGGCAATATCATCGTTGGCATTGTGGGCGCGTTTATCGGTACCTTCGTGCTTGGCGCGTTGGGCGTGTCACTTGGCGCCGGACTAATCGGTTCGATCATCTCTGCCGTAATTGGCGCCGTCATCCTGTTGTTTATCGTCGGTTTGGTGAAACGCTAACCCGTATCATTTTCGGCGCGCCTTCCCTGTCCGCATTTTTTCAGGGGAGGCGCCCCAATTGGCCTCCTGACGCTGAGAAGGCAAGGCGTCAGCCGTTAGTCCGCGCCGTCGCCACCACCGTCACCTCCTTCTCCGTCGCTGTCGCCACATCCTGTTTCGAAAATTGACTCGAAAAAGAGGAAAGTAGCTATTCCACCAATTGTTAATCCCTCTGCGGTTGCTGCTTCCACGTTATAAATCTCTCCGAAGCGCCGGAAGTCGTCCTGCGTCCAGTCCGAAACAGGCTTAAAGCGGCACCCTGAACCATAAAAAGTCTTTCTCAGAGCTATCAAAATACTTTGCGATTGGTCTCCCTAGCTCTGGAGATGACCTGGTCCTGCTCAAGGGTCAGCGGGGCGTTCGCGAAGGCATCCCCTGCGCCTTGAGCAATCGCCGGAGTTGTGCCCAAGCCAGCCGCGAGTGCAGCGGTTAGATAAAGAGTCACAGGCTTCATTTTCCATTGCTCCCCATTTCTCGCGCGGCGGTCCGCCTGCGGGAGGGCATTTCGCCGCCGATTGTTGACGGGACCAAGCATAGGAACGGGCGCGCGCCGCCACATCACCAATATTGGTGAGGGCGAGGTCAGGTTCAGATGAAGATAATCGGCTGAAAACTGCTCGAAAAACGCTGCGTGCTGTATTCACGACTGCTTGACCGCGCGGAATAGGCTTTGCCTGCCACAAGCAAAAACGGCAAGATAGCAGTCCACCTCTTCTCGCAAGGGGCGCGATATGAGAAAGAACGGCGATTTTCTGCAGTCGGTAGACGCGATTTACGATGCCGGCCTTCACGCGGAGCATTGGCCGGATGCGCTTGCCTCAATAACGCAGACGGTGGGTGGTATTGCCGGGACGCTTGAGGTGTTTGATCGTAAATCGGCGATGCTCACGGAGTTTCACTCCCACGGCCTGCCGCAGCCAAACGAAATCGCCTATTTCGATCATTATTGCGCGCGCAATCCCCGCGTTCCGCTGCTCATCAATGGCAGCGCGGGAGGCATCGTCACCGACTACATGGTTTTCAATGAGCGGGGCATGAACCGCAACGCGTTCTATTCGGACTTTCCCGTGCCACGGCGATCAGAATGTCCGCCATACATCGTCTCAGTTTACCCAGCCGTGGAGCCGGCCGGGCGGAAACACGAAGGCGCAGGCGCTTACGCGATCATGTTCGTGCACGATCCACTAAACGAGCATCAGTCGTCCGTGCAACTCCTGCGCGCGGTTTTCGGGCTGACGGAGGCGGAGGCACATATCACCCAGGCGCTGCAGGCGGCGATGTCCCCGGGTGACTATGCGAAAAAACACGGCCTCAGCCGCAACACGGTCTACACGCATCTTCGCAAGATCAAGGAAAAGACAAACTGCCGGCGGCAAAGCGAACTCATCCGCAAACTCTCCGAGGTGAAAGTATGGCTTCGCCGCAACTAGCATTCATCACGCCTTACTTTTCAACCAGCCTGGTTGCTTCGTAGGATTGTTGCACGGCAGCAAAACTTGTCAGGTTTATGTTGCAGTGCAGCTAATTTCCCGATTTTATAGGGCTGAAGGGGGACTGCGGGATCATGCGCAGGAGGGTTTGAGATGGCTCAGGACGAAATTCAGCGCGACCGTCCGTGGCTGATCCGTACCTATTCGGGGCACTCCACGGCTGAAGCCTCCAATGAACTTTACCGGAAGAATCTCACCGCCGGACAGACGGGCCTGTCCGTCGCTTTCGATCTGCCGACCCAGACCGGTTATGACTCAGACCACATCCTTGCGCGCGGCGAGGTTGGAAAAGTCGGTGTTCCCATTTCGCATCTGGGTGACATGCGCGCCCTGTTCGACGGCATCCCGCTCGAGCAAATGAACACGTCCATGACGATCAATGCCACGGCACCCTGGCTGCTGGCGCTTTATGTTGCGGCGGCGGAAGAGCAGGGTGCGGACGTGAGCAAGCTTACAGGGACTGTGCAGAATGATCTCATCAAGGAGTATCTCTCGCGCGGAACCTATGTGTTTCCGCCGGAACCGTCACTGCGTCTCATCAAGGACGTGATCTGCTACGCCTACACCCACATCCCGAAATGGAACCCGACCAACGTCTGCTCTTATCACCTGCAGGAAGCGGGTGCGACGCCGGTGCAGGAACTCTCCTTTGCCCTGGCGACGGCCATCGCCGTGCTCGATACGGTGCGGGACTCAGGGGAAGTTTCCAATGAGGACTTCCCGAGTGTCGTCGGGCGTATCTCATTCTTCGTCAATGCCGGGCTGCGCTTTATCACCGAGATCTGCAAGATGCGGGCATTCTGCGATCTATGGGACGAGATTTGCGAGGCGCGATACGGCGTTGAGGATCCAAAACTCAGACGCTTCCGTTATGGCGTGCAGGTGAACTCGCTCGGTCTCACCGAGCAGCAGCCGGAAAACAACGTCTACCGTATTCTGCTGGAAATGCTCGCCGTTGTCCTGTCGAAAAGAGCGCGCGCCCGTGCGGTGCAGTTGCCCGCATGGAACGAGGCGCTCGGGTTGCCGCGGCCCTGGGACCAGCAATGGTCAATCCGTATGCAGCAGATCGTCGCCTATGAGACTGACCTGCTCGAATATGGGGACATTTTCGACGGGTCGGACGAGATCGAGGCGAAGGTCGCCGAGTTGAAGGAGCAGACGCGTGAGGAACTCTCCCGCATCGAGGCAATGGGGGGGGCGGTCGCGGCAATCGATTATATGAAGGCCGAGCTGGTCAAATCCAATACCGACCGGGTGCAAACAATCGAATCCGGCGAGCAGGTGGTTGTCGGCGTCAACAAGTGGACTGACTCAGAACCGTCACCTCTGGCTGGCGAAGCCGGCGGCATCGTCACCGTGCCAGAAACGGTTGAGATGGGGCAGATCGCCAAACTCAAGGAGTGGCGCGCCACCCGCGATGACAAGGCCGTCCGTTCAGCACTTGACGAACTCGAGGCTGCGGCGCGGGAAGGGCGCAACGTCATGACGCCCTCGATCGTGTGTGCGAAAGCCGGTGTTACCACCGGTGAGTGGGGCGAAACCTTGAGAGCCGTGTTTGGCGAATACCGTGCGCCAACAGGCGTGGGTGAGAAACCCTGTGGCGAGGCGCCAAGTCTGGATGATCTGCGTGCCAGGGTCGAAGCCGCATCGGGCAAGCTGGGGCGGACCCTCACATTTGTCGTCGGCAAGCCGGGGCTCGACGGGCATTCCAATGGTGCGGAACAGATCGCCGTGCGCGCCCGCGACATCGGCATGGACGTGGTCTATGAAGGCATCCGCCTGACGCCGGAAGAAATTGTCGACGCGGCCCAGGCGAAAAACGCCCATGTCGTTGGGCTGTCGATCCTTTCAGGCTCTCACGTCCCGCTGGTCCGCGACGTGATGGCGCTGCTGCGTGAACGGGGCATGAGCGACGTTCCGGTCATTGTCGGCGGGATTATTCCGGAGGCAGATGAGAACATCTTGCGCCAGGTTGGCGTCAGCCGCATCTACACGCCCAAGGACTTCCAACTCAACGCCATCATGGGCGATATCGTGGAGCTGGCCGGAGCGAAGGAGACAGCACAGATATAGTGTCTCTTCGGGCACCTCGTTCTCAAAGGGAAACACGTCCAAGCTTGTCCGGATTGCGGACAACATGGATGCCCGATATGCGGCCATCGGCCGTATCGGCAAGTGTTAATACGCCGACGATTTCGTCATTCTCGCGCAGCATCAGACCCGGGCTGCCATTGACCTGCGTCTCAATGAACGTACGGTCATACCAGGCCGTTTTCCAGATCATGTCCAGCACACGCGCAATCTCGCTCTGTCCGCGTATGACGTCCGTCTGTGCCACAGCTTTTCCGCCACCGTCGGTCCACAGCTCGGCATCGTCAGCGAGTAATGATGCCAGCCGATCCGTTTCCCCCGACCGCAGCGCACCCATGAACGTGTCCAGAAGGAAACGCTGCCTGGCAGGTTCGTCCTCCACGCGGACTTCTTTACGTTCAACATGTTTGCGTGCCCGGGAAACAAGTTGCCGGCAGGCGTCCGCTTGCTTGTCGAGTACGGCGCTGACAGCGTCATAGTCATAGTCAAATACGTCGTGAAGCAGATAGGCCGCGCGCTCTGTGGGCGTGAGCCGCTCAAGCAGCAGCATGAAGGCCATGGACAGGGATGAAGCTAATTCCGCTTGGTCAATCGGTTCGTGCCCGGCGTCACCGATGAGGGGTTCAGGTAACCACGGTCCGACATAGTCGACCCGCGTGCGATGGGCCGCGCGCAGTATATCGATGCACAGCCTGCTGCATGCTGTCGTCAGCCAGGCCTCGGGCGAGGCGATGTCATCATGCGGAACCGTCTGCCAGCGCAACCACGTGTCCTGAACCGCATCGTCAGCGTCTGCCGCTGACCCGAGCATGCGATAGGCCAGACCCCATAGCCGGGGCCTGGCTTTCTCGAATGCTGCGATGGCGTGCTTGTCGTTTTCGGTCATGCCGCCCTGGACGCCATTTCGCTCTGCTGGGTCTGCCGACCGTGAGATGCGATCTGCAGGCGGTTCCACACATTGATCATCGCGATCTGCGTCGTCATTGCGGCGATCTCGGCCTCACCGAAGTGAGGCGTAAGCGCATTGTGAAGTTCATCGAGGCTGCGCGTTTGATCCAGGTCGGTCAATGCTTCAGTCCAGGCGAGAACGGCACGTTCGGCCGCACTATAGCAATCAGCATCGCGCCAAACTGCCACATAATCGAGACGCTCGTCGGTTTCTCCGTCCTGGCGGGCTTCGCGCGTGTGCAGCCCGACACAATATGCACAGCCGTTCATTTGTGAGGCCCGAAGTTTCAGAAGATGACGCAGTTGGCCTGAGAGCCCTGAAGCGTCAAGCATCTGCTCCACGCCTTCGAAGGCCTTCAGTGCATCGCGCATATTGCTGATGAAGTGTATCCGGTCGAATTGTGTCATATCGGTCTCCGATTCAACTATTGCGGATGCCTCTGACATCCGCCCTACACAGATAATGACGATTGAGCCTTGTTGGTTGTGACATAGGATCGCGCGAAAAAGCCGCATGCAAAAAACTCAGAAGCCTTGGCAAATCATGGTTGGTTGTGTGGAGATGGAAAAAACAATCGGAGATTGATTCGCAATGAGCGTCATGGTTGCGCATGTCATGACCAACAAGGTCATATTCGCTTCACCCGACCACACGGTCGATCACGTACGCGAGCTTATGGCGTCAAAACGGATTCATGCACTGCCCGTCGCCGACATGAACTCAAAGGTTCTCGGGATCGTGACCAGCGCGGACGTCGCACGCCGCATCGATGGCACTCGTGAGGTTCGCGACGTTATGAACAACACCGTCCACGTCGTGCGCGCCACTGATCCGGCGAGCGAAGCGGCGACACGTATGCGCCAGCATCGCGTCCATCATCTCATCGTGACCGACGGCGGCCGAGCCGTCGGTATCGTCAGTGCGTTCGATCTTCTCAGCGTCGTGGCAGACGCAACGAAGTAAGTCCCGATTTGGCGACTGCCTTGGTCATTAGGCGGCCGCCACCATGTTGCTTCGACTGGCCAGTACCGACAGACAGCCCTGCGCCGCCTCGCGACCTTTGATCCTGAAGTGGTCGCGGAAGAACCGCCTGTGCTCATCGCATTCGTGAAAGTGATGCGGGGTGAGTACCACTGATAGGATCGGCACATCGGTTTCCATCTGCGCTTGCATCAGGGCGCTGACAACAGTTTCCGCGACGAACTCATGCCGGTAAATCCCTCCATCGACAACGAAGGCGCATGCGACGATTGCGTCATACCGCCCGCTTTTTGCCAATGTGCGAGCCTGAAGCGGAATTTCGAATGCGCCCGGCACATCGAAAACGTCGATGTGTTTTCCTTGATCTGTTCGCTGGCCTATCTCGGCAATGAAAGCCTTGCTGGCCTCATCCACGATATCCGCATGCCAGCGTGCCTGCACAAGGGCAAGTCGCACACCTGCTGATGTCTTTTGGGAGCTCTGATTCATTTCGGTTCTCCTTATCCTTCAGAGACCAGAATCAGGGCGTACGAAGTGGCAGGACTCCTGCGCGGACGCAGAGGCGCTACCCCTGTCGCTCTCTTCCATCCGGACTGTAACCGTCGGCTTCGGAGTTGCACCGAATCTGCTGACCTCTTCAAGACCAAACCTCAAAGAGCGCTCGCGGGCTTAAGCATGAAATGCTCTTACCGCCGGTGGGGACTTTCACCCCGCCCCGAGAACGTGCCCCGCCATGCAGCGGGACGCCTCTGTATATCCCCTGCCAAAAGAAGTGTCGATGGTGGGTGAAGCCGGCGCGTCAGTGTCTATGTCGCGGATGCAGAGTTTGTAACCGGTCGCATCCTGCCCTTTGACGGCGGATATGCTTCGGGACGTGCGTAGTCCAACTCCGATATGGCCACAAAAGAAGGGACGGGTGTGATTGAGCGCGCCCGTTCCTACTCTCTGCCACGACGGCCGGGGATATCGAGTGGTAAGAACTCGACCCCGGTACGTTGAACCGGTGCCGGGTAGAGCTTCATCAATTCCAGCACGTCCTGCGGCATCCCGACCTTGACCGGAAGCCCGATTGAGGAAGCCTCTTCAGCAGTCAGTGCGTAGTCATGTGTCCAATGGCCGCCGGCGAGTTTTTCGGCAAGTTTTTGTGCCGGCTCTTTCTTCATCCGCGGCGTCATGAGTTCCACCGCGCCACGCTTCACCTGGGCGATTGCTTTTTCACTCACATCAGCAAGAACCAGCGTCAAATCGAACACCTTATCGACTGGCTTCGCATCGCGTGCCGCGACAATGCTCGCGGCGGGCAGGCCCATCAGCTGAGGATCGATGGGACCGAGCACGGAAAACTCACCGAGCACGATCTCGTCAGCAGCAAGTGCAATGAGCGTGCCGCCTGACATGGCGAAGACGGGTATGTAGACCGTGACCTTTGCCGGATGCGCCTCGACAGCCCGGGCGATCTGCATGGCGGCAAGCACCAAGCCGCCCGGCGTGTGTAGGATCAGGTCTATCGGGATATCCTTCGGCGTTTCCTTGATAGCCGCGATGATCGTCTGCGCGTCCTCCATGTCGATGTGGCGCGCAATCGAAAAACCAAACAGGCTTCGCTTTTCCTGCCTGTGAATCATGGTGATGACCCGAGTGCCTTGAGATTTTTCCAGCCGCCGGATGGCATCCGCCCGGCGCATGGCAAGAATCCGGGTCATGAGCAATGGCTGCAGGACCATAAGGATGATGAAAACCCAGAATATGGTGGAGAAATCGAACTTCATAACGTGACCATAGGACGGCGCCGGGCGCCTGTTTTGCCCGCATCATGTATCAATGCCGGGCCGCCAACAAGATGTCCCTGACAAATCATACGATCGAAGCGATCTCATTGAACAGCGCGTCAATATGACTGGTGTCATTGTAGATGTGCGGCGAAACGCGCATCAGAACCTGATTGTCACTAGGAGCATCACGCATGGGTTCGTCGGACGATGGTGGGTATTTGACGATGATGTCGCACGCTGCGAGGTGTTCCTGAATTTCGACAACCACTGCCTGTGGCAGGAGAAAACTGGTGATTCCCGATTGTGGATCAGCGGGGCTTGCGAGCGATAGTCCCGCCCGCGCAACACGATCCCGCACGTGACGCGCGTGGTTGGCAACAGTTTCCGCTACTGACCCAACGCCGTACTCGTTGACCACATCGATCGCTGTGCCAAGACCGAGGCGGAGTGCCGCCACAAAATCGAAGGATTCGAACCTGGCCACATCCTGGCGCTCGGCTCCAACGGTATCACCGGAAGTGTTCAAGACCGGGATCGGGTCCATACACTCAAGGGTTGACGAACGCACGTAAAGCAGCGCGGTACCGCGAGGGCCGCGCAGCCATTTGCGCGCGGTGGCAGCGAACATGTCGCAACCGAATTTCTCGACATCAACGCCAAGTTGTCCAAGACCTTGCGCTCCGTCGATCACATAGAAGCAGTGGTCGGGCCGGGCGAGCGATCCGATCTCCTGAACCGGATAGTGCCGTCCACTGAGACTTGAGACCATCGGTACGCTAATGGCAGCCACATCGTCGTCTATTGACGCCTGGAGGGCGGCAAGATCGAGGTCGCCTTCCTGTGTGGTCGCCATGACCTCCAGCCGCATGTCCCGGGAATTGCCAAGTAACTTGAAAGTTTGAACGCATTCGCCCCATTCATTCGGGGCGACGAGGATGCGGCGGCCCGTGAGCGGAAGGGCAGCAACGGCAGCAGACCATCCGGTCATGGTCGTTTGTGCGAAGGCCAGTTCCGAAGGTTTGGCGCCAATCAAATCCGCCGCTTTCCGCCTGACGCCTGAGATCTCTTCTTCAACCCCTCGCGTGGCGACGATCGGTCCGACTTCTGCCTCGCGCTGGACATGGGTGAGGATACGCGCCCTTACTCTTTCGTCTGGCAACCCGTGGCTTGCGGCATTCAGGTAGATCATTTCCGACGGCATTCTTTCTGCCCCATTGCAATTGGATTGCGAACGGTCTTTCCTGCCCTCCCAGAACATGAGCCGCAACAGACGGTCAAGCCAAATCGCACGGGAGGAACCATGAAACTTGTGAGTTACCGGCAGGCGGAGGGCGCAGCCTACGGCGTCGTCGCCGAAGGCGCTGACGGACCGGCGGAGCTGGCATCGGCCATACCCGTTGATGGAGACTTCGCCGCAGAGTATCCAACCATCCGCGCCGTTCTTGAAGGTGAGGCACTCGGTAAACTGGCGGAATGGGCGAGTGGGCGAAACGCGTCTCTTAGCTTGAGCGATGTGAAGTTCCTGCCACCTCTGTATGATGCGGAGAAGGTCATTTGCATCGGCGTCAACTATCCAAAGCGCCACCCGGTACATGGAGATATGCCGCCGCCGGAAAACATCACCATGTTTCTCAAGGCAGAGGGAGGCCTTGTCGGTCACCTCGAACCGCTGGAATTGCCACCGGAAGGACCCCGCGACACCTTCGACTACGAAGGCGAACTGGTCCTCGTAATCGGCAAGGAAGGGCGTCATATCCCGAAGGAGAAAGTGTTCGACCACATCGCAGGATACACTGTCATGGACGACGGTTCGGTGCGCGACTGGCAGAAACATTCGGTGACCGCAGGCAAGAATTTCTTCGCGTCGGGTTCATGTGGACCATGGATGGTCACAGCCGATGAGATCGCTGACCCGTCCGCAATTGAGCTGCATACACGGCTCAATGGAGATGTGGTCCAGAACACCACCGTCGCGTCGATGATCTTCGATATCCCGACCATGGTGAGCTACACATCGACCATGATGCACCTCAAGCCCGGAGACATTATATCGACCGGCTCTCCCGAGGGCTCGGGTGGTTCGCGTCAGCCTCAGCGCTTTCTTGTGTCGGGCGACGAACTGGAAATCAGCTGGTCGGGTATAGGGACGCTTCGAAACAAGGTTGCCGGCCCTTAGGAAATAGATCCGCAGTCAGACTGATTTAACGGATTTTTCAGGCTCGAGCTCTATTCTGACCTTGTCATACATGTTCGGGTGCGGGGGTCTCGGCATGCGAGTTCATCAGGATCAGTTAGACAAAGATCACGTCAATCAGTTGGTGGATCAGATCGGCGCCGCCTGCGAGCCGGGAGTAAACGGGCGTGTTTGCGGGCCGCATTGCGCGATCTCCTGTGATGCATGCGGGTCAGCAAAATGCCAGTGCATGTGCAACCACGACTGCAGCAACATGCAGCGAATGCTTTCCTCAAGTCCGGATGAATTCCCCATTGAGCAGGGGATCGCCCCGCTGGTTTTTGAGCTGCGCCGAACGGGACTCTACGATCCCTGCTGGTCCTGCGAAGGCCATATCGGGCAAGATGGTGCGCTCTGGAAGAAGCCGCAGGTCTGGTTCTACTGCAAATCTGGCGTCCATCTCAGGCTGCTCGCCGACCTCCTGAAAAAGATGGAATTCAGAAAGGATCTGAGCGAACCCTGGGCCGTGGTTGTCACCCATTCAGACGCAGACAATCCGGATACGACCTATGCTCTGCGGCCGCGTCCCGAGGTGACACCGGAAGCACGCTGTTCCAGCCTTGAGCGATTGCGCTCAGATGTGCTCGCTATTGCTTGCGCCGTTGATGGTCAGATAGCAACGATGGCCAAGGAATTGCTGGATAATATCGAATAGTCGTCCGCTCCACTGATGTTCCGGATTTCCTTGCTTGCCCGGTTCCCGCACCTGGTCTAACTCACCCACATGTACGACGTTGTTCTAATCGTTGCACCGGTGTTCGGCCTCATTGCCGTCGGCTTTCTGCTCGCGCGCCTTTCGATCATGAGCGAAGCGGCGGGTAAGGGACTGGCCGAGTTCGTATTCGTTGCGGCGGTGCCTGCGTTGTTCTTCCGGATGATGGTGACCGCCGACATGCCTGCCGGCGCTTCGCCACTCGCCATGTGGGGTAGTTTCTATTTCGCCGCGGCGATCCTGTGGGCCCTCGCTACAATCGCGACGCGCTTTCTGCTGCGCCGTCCGCCACGCGATGGTGCCGCAATTTCCATGGGGTCAACCTTCGGCAACATCGTGATGCTGGGCATTCCGCTGGCGCTTGACCGGTTCGGTCCTGAGGCTGCGACACCTATTGCCATTATCATCTCGCTCAGTTCGCCGCTTTTCTGGTCCACAGCAACATTTCACATAGAACTTGCAACAGAGCGCGATGAGGTGAGCTGGACCCGGCAGGCGAAAGAACTGCTGCTAAGTCTTATCAAGAATCCGCTGATCATCAGTCTTGCTGCGGGCCTTGCGTGGAGAGCGACCGGGCTTGGCCTTCATCCAATTCCCGACAAGATGATTTCTCTCCTTGGGCAAGCCGCGATACCCGCCTCGCTGGTAGCGCTCGGTCTGGGCCTTACCGCCTTCCGGATTCAGGGTCAGTTGCTGACCGTTGCGGTCATATGCACTCTGTCTCTGGCGGTATTTCCTGCTCTGGTTTGGTTCATGGCATTCCACGTCTTCACTTTGCCACCGGTGTGGGCAGGTGTTGCGGTCCTTTTTGCGGCCTGTCCGCCGGGGGCCAACGCATTCCTCTTTGCAAGCCGATACGAGGCGGCAAAGGGGTCGATTTCGGCCGCCGTCGCGCTTGGCACCGTGCTTTCAATTCTGTCTGTGACGATCATCCTTGTTCTCTTGGCCGGACAAATGCCGTAAACACCGCTCCTATGTACGACTTCACGATCATTGGCGGCGGCATTCTCGGGCTTGCCAGCGCCTTCAGGCTTTTGCAGGAGCGACCCGGCGCGAGCCTTGTTGTCCTGGAGAAAGAAAACCAGCTCGCGCGTCATCAAACCGGACACAATTCCGGCGTCATCCATGCCGGTGTTTACTATCAACCCGGCAGCCTCAAAGCGCGACTGTGCAAGGAAGGTGCAGCGCGTACGATCAGGTTTTGCGAGGATCACGGCATAGCCTATGAGCGTTGCGGCAAGCTGATCGTTGCGACCGATGAGGAAGAAGTCCAACGTCTCAGGGGGCTTGAGGAGCGCGTTGTCGCAAATGACCTCGACTATGAGCAGATTTCCGACGGGCAACTAAGAGAGATTGAGCCAAATGTTGCCGGCGTCGAGGCGCTGCTCGTTCGCGCGACGGGCATCGTTGACTATGGTGAGATTTGCGAGGCGTTTGCGGAGGCTATCCGCGAAGCCGGGGGGGAAATCCGGCTTGGCGCCACTGTGGCAGGCATCAAGGAGAGCGATACCGAGATCACCGTCGAAACCAATTTGGACGACTTCACATCGCGTACCCTGATTGTATGCGCGGGGCTCCAGGGCGACCGACTTGCTATGAAGTCCGGTATTGACATCGACTTCCGCGTCCTGCCGTTTCGAGGTGAGTATTACGAAATATCACGCGGGCGCGGAGAACTGGTGAAGCATCTTATCTACCCGGTCCCCGACCCGAGCCTGCCATTCCTCGGTGTCCATCTCACGCGACATATTGATGGGTCTTTGAGTGTGGGACCAAATGCCGTCTTGTCACTTGGACGCGAAACCTACTCGGGAAATTTCCCGGTGCCGCAGGATATGGCCGACATGATGGGCTTTCCCGGCTTCTACAAACTCATGGCCCGATTTGCCGCCGCCGGTCTCTACGAACTGCGCGGGTCGCTGTCCAAGAGCGTCTATCTGGAGCGTTGCCGGAAATACTGCCCCTCACTGACCCTCGAAGACCTGGAACCCAAGGAAGCCGGCATCCGGGCGCAGACCGTGTCGGCGGATGGCAAACTCGTTGACGATTTCCTGTTTTTAGAAACTTCGCGGTCCTTGCATGTCTGCAACGCGCCATCGCCTGCGGCAACGTCCGCCTTACCGATCGCTGACGAAATTGTATCTCGCGCGATGAGGAAAGCGAATTAGGCGTGACCCCCCGAAGCCGGCCCATGTCTGAAGCGAGAACGAACGGGCTCGCATACATCCTGCTCGCGCTGACCGCACTGATGTGGGGCTGCAATGCGATTTTTGGGAAGCTCGCCGTGGGTGAAGTCTCACCGATGGCACTCGTTTCGCTGCGCTGGTTTTTCGTTTTGTTTTTATTGATTCTGGTTGCCGGCCATCAGGTTCGGCGCGACTGGTCGCATCTGCGACCGCGGCTGTTGTTTCTCTTTCTGATGGGAAGCTTGGGGTTCACGGGATTTAACGCGCTGTTCTATTCCGCCGCTCACCTCACGACCGCAGTGAATATCGGAATTATTCAAGGGTCGATCCCCGTTTTCGTTCTGATCGGCGTTTTCCTGATATTTCATACGCCGGTTACGCTTTACCAGATGATTGGTGTTGTCGTTACACTGATCGGCGTTGCTACCGTCGTGTTTGAGGGAGACTTTGCGCGGCTCGCCAGCTTTGCCGTCAATCGGGGAGACCTGCTGATGGTCTTGGCGTGTTTTCTTTACGCGGGATACACAACGGGCCTGTCTGACAAGCCCAAGGCAGGCGCCCTCTCTCTTCTTACGATCTTGGCTGCTTCCGCATTTGTTGCATCCATTCCCCTTGCCCTGGCGGAAGTGGCATATGGTGCCTATCAGCCGCCCACCACGAAGGGTTGGATCCTGGTTGGTCTTATCGCGCTTCTGCCGTCATTTCTTTCGCAGATTTTCTATATCAGGGGCATCGAGTTAATCGGTCCCGGTCGTGCCGGTGTGTTCGTCAACCTGGTTCCGGTCTTCGCCTCAATACTCAGCGTTTTATACCTGGGAGAAGAATTCGCGCCTTATCATGCGATCGCGCTCGCTCTGGTTCTGGGCGGAATTTGGTTGTCGGAACGCAAGTAGCCGTTTGACTCTTGCCACCTACTGACCAGAGGCGCTGGCCTGCGGCGTAATCTGAATATGCTCCGACAAGGCGGTAAAGAGATCTGAGGCGCTAAGGGGCTTGGACACATAGCCGTCCATGCCCGACCCGAGATAGGTCTCCCGGTCGCCTTTCATGGCATTGGCTGTGAGGGCAATGATCGGAATTTTTGCCACTGGTTCGTTTTGCGCGCGAATTTGCCTGGTCGCCTCAAGTCCGTCCATCACCGGCATCATCACATCCATGAGAACGATGTCATAGGTGCTCTCCTGCACCATGCGAACCGCCTCCTGACCATTGATGGCGGTATCGTAGGTAAGGCCGAATTGGTCAAGATAGGCTTTGATCAGCATTTGGTTGACGTCGTTGTCTTCAACGACAAGGACATGGCCTCTGAGCGGGCCAATGGCCGATTGCTGCTCTTTTCCGGGTAGCGCATCAACCGGTTGGGCATCGTTACCCAATGGATCACTTGCCGCGCCAACACGCAATGTGAACCAGAACATGGACCCTTCACCCGGTGAGCTTTCGCATCCCAGATCACCGCCCATGAGTCTGGCAAGTTTGCGGGAGATTGATAAGCCAAGCCCCGTGCCGCCATATGTGACAGCAACCGAGCTGCTGGCCTGGACATATGGTTCAAACAGGGACGCGATCTGCTGCTGCGTCAATCCAATGCCGGTGTCACAGACTTCGAACCGCAACACCACCTCATCTCCGGAATGTCCGTAGCCGGCGCGCACGCGCACCGATCCTTGTTCGGTGAATTTGAACGCATTGTCGATAAGGTTGTTGAGAATTTGGCGGATGCGTACCGGGTCGCCACGCAAACACTGCGGGAAACCTTCAGCGATCGCCACGTTTGCGGCTATTCCCTTTTCCGCGGCGCGCGCCCGTAATTCAGCACCGACACTTTCCATCAATTGTGCAAAATCGAACGTCACCATTTCCAGCTCAAAGCGCCCGGCCTCAAGCTTGGAAAAGTCGAGGATCTCGTTGAGCACCGCGAGCAAGGCGCGCCCGGATTGCTGAAGCGTTTCGGCATAGCGCTGCTGTTGCGGGTCAAGGGTCGTCCCACGCAGCAGGTCTGCCATCGAAATGATGGCGCCCAGGGGTGTTCGCACCTCATGACTGACAGTGGCAAGCAGTTCAGATTTCGCCTTGTCAGCAGCTTCAGCGATCGTGCGTGCACTACGCTCCTGCGCAAGCATGCGCTCAAGTTCTCTTATGCGGGCGGCGGGGTCCGCGGCGTTGTCGGTTTCGGGCGATTGCTCAGTCATTACGCGCGATCTTCGACCACCCTCCGTTAACGTTTGATTAAGGAGCTGAAGCTGGCGGGTTATTTTCGATCAATCCCTGCCAACTGACGGATATCCCGGGACGTGGCCCCTTCCGAGCGCAGACTTTTTAAGCTCTTGTCGCCATGGCGTTTGGAGAGTTTGTGTCCCTTCTCATCCATCAGAAGCTCATGGTGGTGATACAGAGGCACGGGAAGACCAAGCAGCACTTGCAGGAGGCGGTGAATATCGGTCGCAGCGTATAGATCGCGGCCGCGCGTTACATGGGTTACACTCTGAAGGGCGTCATCCACGACGACGGAAAGGTGATAACTGGTCGTCGAATTTTTCCGTGCGATCACGGCGTCGCCCCAACGCGCAGGATTAGCGAGAACCGTTTCCCCCACTTCCATATTTCGGTCGAGCTCCTGGAAGGTGAGGGGAGCGGGAGACATGACGTGTGCAGTGGCAATCGCTTTTTCCATATCAAGCCGGAGCGCAAAAGGCTCGCCCTCCTTCTTTCGGCGTGCAACTTCTTCTTCGGGCATGTCCTTGTGCAGGTTGGGATAGAGAGCCGCGCCATCGGGGTCGGTCTTTCCTTGCACTGCTTGGGCGGCGATATCCTTGCGCGAAGCGAAGCACGGGTAGAGCAGGCCCATTTCACCCAGCCTGGCAGCGTAATCTGCATAGAGGGGTAGATGTTCCGATTGTCTGCGAACTGGCTTTTCCCATTCAAGTCCCAGCCATTCGAGGTCCTCGAGAATCTGAGTTTCGAATTCCAGTCGGCAACGTTCTGTATCAATGTCCTCTATCCGCAACAGCAGGCGCCCGCCTGCCTCCTGTGCCATGTCACGGGTAACCAGGGCTGACAGCGCATGGCCCAGATGCAGGTGGCCGTTAGGGCTTGGTGCGAATCGGAAGATGAGATCGCTCATGATGGCGTTATAGTGCGTCGATTGGCCAACGGTCACCAGCTTGAAGGGTTCCGGACTTATGTCTTACCGGATCATTGAAACAGAAGCCGATGTTGCCGAGGGGACGGCGGCACTTAAGAATGCTTGCGGACATATGGCGGGTGTTTATGAGCTGACCGGTGAGCCGCCTCTGCGGCGGCGCGAGAACGGTTTTGAGGGACTTGCCCGCATCATCGTTGGCCAGCAGCTGTCGGTGGCAAGTGCATCCGCGATATGGGGGCGGTTGGAAAGGGCGGTGAAACCGTTCGATGCCACGACGTTTCTGCGCAAGCGCGAGAAGACTTTGCGCGGTTGTGGCCTGTCAGCCAGCAAGGTTTTGACAATCACCGGTATCGCCAGCGAAGTTGCGTCTGAACGCCTTGAGCTGTCCGGGCTGGGGGACGCACAAACCGATGAGATCAAGGAAATACTTACCTCACTCAAAGGTGTGGGACCCTGGACGGCGGACATCTACATCATGTTCTGCCTTGGCCGCGCAGACGGTTGGGCGCCAGGTGATCTCGCGCTCAAATACGCGGTGCAGGATGCCTGTGGGCTCGATGACATGCCTGACGAGAGCGCAATGGACGCAATTGCCGAGCGTTGGCGTCCCTGGCGTAGCGTGGCGGCGCGGATGCTATGGACATATTACGGCATGAAACGAGCACAAAAGGACGCCCAGCCCGCATAAGGCCCCGCAGAGGTGCCCTGACACCATAAGCACAAAAGCGCGTCAGTATTCAAGGTCGAGAGAATAGCCTTCGCCACGCACCGTGCGGATTGGGTCGGCCGAATTGTTCCGGTTCAGGGCCTTGCGCAGTCGTCCCACATGTACATCCACCGTTCTGAGATCAACATAACTGTCGTGCCCCCACACCCGGTCGATCAACTGCTCACGGCTCCATACGCGCCCCGGTTTCTCCATGAAAGTGATAAGCAGGCGGTATTCAGTGGGACCAAGCCGGATCGTCTGACCGCCACGCGCAACCTTGTGTTGCTCCGGGTCGAGCCGGATGTCACCGAACTCCAGCGTTTCACCAACACCCGCGGGGCGCGAGCGGCGGAGCATCGCTCTAACCCGAGCAATCAGCTCTTTTATCGAGTAGGGTTTGACGACGTAATCGTCAGCGCCCGTTTCGAGGCCACGCACGCGATCAGATTCCTCACCGCGAGCGGTGAGCATGACAATCGGAATATGCTTGGTTTCGTTCCTCGTCTTGAGTCGGCGGCACACCTCAATGCCTGAGACACTTGGAAGCATCCAATCGAGAATAATCAGATCGGGCTGTAGCTCGTCGGTCATCAATAAAGCTTCTTCGCCGTCGGTTGCATGTGCGTAGCGGAAGCCCTGTGAGCTGAGATTGTAGGTGAGCACCTCAAGCTGCGCAGGCTCATCCTCTACGATTAAGACAAGCGGATCAGACGCGCCGCTCATCAGTCGGTCGCCGGCGTGAAGCTTGCTACTCCGCGGCATTGTGCTCAATGAAGGTAGTGCTTGTGGCATCGCTCTTCGGGCGCTCCTCATCAAAGATTTCACCGCTGATCATGTAGTGAACCTGTTCAGCGATACTTGTGGTGTGATCCCCCATCCTCTCAACGTTCTTGGCGATGAACAGAAGGTGCATGCACGGCGTGATGGCGCGAGGGTCCTCCATCATGTAAGTCAGCAACTCGCGAAACAGCGTGTTGTGCATCTGGTCGACTTCCTCGTCGCGCAAACGCACGTCGCTGGCCTGGTCCTGATTGCGCGCCACATAGGCGTCGAGCACGTCCTTAACCATGTGTTGCACCATTTCGCACATACGCTCGATTGTCGCTGTGGCCGAACCCACTGGCAGGGATTTGGCCAGCACACTGGTGCGCTTGGCGATATTCTTTGCATAGTCGCCGATGCGTTCAAGGTTGGAGCCAATTTTTGGAGCGACAACTACGGCGCGCAGATCCTGCGCCATCGGTTGACGTTTGGCGAGAATTTGGACGACGGCGACATCAATACTGGCTTCAAGCGCGTCGATGCGCTTGTCGGCAACAATGACCGATCCGGCCAGCTCAACATCACGCCGGGTCAGGGCGGTTGCCGCGTCAGCAATCTGCTTTTCGACGAGACCACCCATTTCGATGATGACGTTCTCGATATTGTCCAAATCCTCGTCAAAGGATTTGACGATATGTTCCTGATCCATTGCCGAACTCCTAACCGATGCGCCCGGTGATGTAGCTCTCTGTCCGCTCATCCTTTGGGGCCGTGAAAATCTCATCCGTGGCTCCATACTCGACAAGATTACCAAGGTGGAAGAATGCGGTCTGCTGCGAAACGCGCGCTGCTTGCTGCATAGAATGAGTTACAATGACGATGGCGTAATTTTCTCTGATTTCTTCCATAAGCTCTTCAATGCGCGCAGTCGCAATCGGGTCCAGAGCCGAGCAGGGCTCGTCCATCAAGATGACTTCAGGATCGACGGCGATTGCACGTGCTATGCACAGTCTTTGCTGTTGCCCGCCGGACAGGCCGGTTCCAGGCTCTTCCAGTCGATCTTTGACTTCCTCGTAAAGTCCGGCCCGCTTCAAGCTGTTGATGACTATTTCTTCCAGATCGGATTTCGCCGAAGCCATACCGTGAATCCTGGGTCCGTATGCAATGTTGTCGAAGATTGATTTCGGAAACGGGTTTGGTTTCTGGAACACCATGCCAACGCGCGCGCGCAGTTGCACCGGGTCAACTCCGGGCGCATATATGTCCTGGCCGTCGAGTTCCACTCTCCCAACTACCCGGCAGCTTTCGATGACATCATTCATGCGATTGAGGGAGCGCAAGAACGTGGACTTGCCGCACCCGGACGGACCGATCAATGCGGTAATGGACTGGCTGGAAATATCGAGATCGACATCAAATAGCGCCTGCGTGTCACCGTAGTAGACGTTAACGCCCCTCGCGGTCATCTTGTTATCTTCCACGACCGCAGCTTCCCTGCTCTTCTCAGTGGTAGCTGACGGCGAGGGTTTCGCCGCGGCCGTTCTTGCTATTCGCTGCATCGCAGGTGCTTCTTCTGATTGCACTTCCACATTAACCTCCATGGACCCCACCTCACTGGCTACCACTTAGTCTCAAACCTCTGGCGCAAGAAAACCGCAATAGCGTTCATCATCACCAGAAAACCAAGCAAGACCAAAATCGCCGCCGACGTTCTCGAAACGAATCCGCGTTCAGGACTATCTGCCCAACTGAAAATTTGCGTAGGAAGAGCAGTTGCAGGTTCCAAAATTCCGCCGGGCGCGGACGTAATAAATGCGTTCATACCGATGAGCAAAAGGGGCGCCGTCTCACCAAGTGCCTGCGCCAGACCGATAATCGTTCCGGTTAGAATTCCAGGCATCGCAACTGGAAGCACATGATGGAGTATCACTTGATGCCGGGATGCCCCGACACCGAGTGCGGCTTCACGTATCGACGGTGGAACGGCTTTCAAGGCAGCACGTGTCGCAATAATGATCGTTGGCAGTGTCATCAGCGACAGGACCATCCCGCCAACCAGTGGCGCGGAACGCGGAAATCCGAAGAATCCCAGGAAAACAGCAAGACCCAAAAGGCCAAATACCACTGAAGGAACTGCCGCCAGATTGTTTATGTTCACTTCGATCAGGTCGCTAATCCTGTTTGTTAGCGCGAATTCTTCCAGATAGATTGCCGCGGCGATGCCCATGGGGAATGAAATCAGGAAACAAACCAGCAGGGTATAGAATGAACCGACAATCGCGCCGGCCAATCCCGCCTGCTCCGGGAACCGGCTGTCTGAATTAAAGAAGAGCTCCCAGTTGAACGGCGTGCTCAACAGGCCTCGTATTTCGAGCGACTTGAAGGCAGCGATCTGCTCCGGCGACGCAAACCGCGGATTGGTTTTCATGGGCACTTTGCCCTTGAAGATGGCGTCGTAATCCCCCGCCAATGGCACCTTGACCTGGGCGGTCTTGCCGATTGAATCCAGATTTGCTTCCACATATGCCTTGAGTGCGTCACCGGCATCGGGTGCAAGCAGGGTATCGGATGTGTCCGCCCCTCTCTGGAGGAAGTAACTGCGAAACCCTTCTTTGACGATCGACCCGTATTCGCCGAATGCGAGATTGTCAGGCAGTATTTTTTTCGGGTCGATAAAGGCGTCGACTTGAACAACGGCTCGGTCGTTTTCAATGCTGACCACATTTCGAGACACAAGCGTCTTGAAGAGCTCGATTTCCCGCAAAGTCAGGGCCTCTACCTGCGAAGGGATAACACCCTTGTGCAGTTGGTCGAAGGGGTCCGATAGAGCTAGTTCCAGTGTGACGGTCTTCCTGACCATGTCTGCGTTTGCGATGACGTAGTCGCGGACGATGAAGCGCGCTTCCGAGCTCAAAATCCTGTCAACATTTCTAAGCGCCTTGTTCCCTTTGACATTGGGGAAGAGTGCGCGAAATGCGTTGCGCACAATCAGCCTGTAATTCGCGTCCGCGGGTTTCTTCGCATCTATCCGGCTTGCATCGAGCGGAATTTCGAGCTGAACCTTCGTCTGCACAAACGCGACGTGACCGGTACGAATCAAAGAGGCGACAAGGATTCCGAGCAACAGAATGGCCAGTCCGATTGCGCCAAGCCCGCAATACTGCAGGCGTTTGTCGGCGGCATGACGGCGTGCAGTCTTGCGTTTTTGTTCCTCTGAGCCCCAATACTCAGCCGGGCTTTTTGCTGTGGCCGTGTCACTCATATTTTTCCCGATATTTTTGGACGATCCGAAGCGCAAAAACGTTCAGGATCAAAGTAACGACAAAGAGCACCAGCCCCAGGGCAAACGCTGCAAGTGTCTTCGGGTTGTCAAATTCGGTATCGCCGATCAAAAGCGTCACGATCTGGACGGTCACGGTTGTCACCGCCTCAAACGGATTGGCGGTGAGCCTGGCAATGAGCCCGGCAGCCATGACCACAATCATGGTTTCGCCAATCGCCCGACTGGCTGCCAACAAGACACCACCCATGATGCCCGGCAGGGCTGCGGGCAGCAGGACATTCTTGATCGTCTCCGCCTTCGTGGCGCCGAGGCCGTATGACCCCTCGCGCATGGATTTTGGAACGGCGTTGATGGCGTCGTCAGAAAAAGAAGAGATAAATGGAATGATCATGATCCCCATCACGGCGCCTGCTGCGAGAGCGCTGTTGGGGGCGATATCCATCCCAATCGTTTCGCCAAAACTGCGCATCGCCGGAGCAACGGTGAGCACTGCGAAGAAGCCGTAGACGACGGTCGGAATACCGGCAAGAACTTCAAGGATCGGCTTGATCACCGCACGCACTCGGGGGTTGGCGTATTCTGTGAGATACACGGCGGAATACAAGCCGGTCGGAACCGCCGCCAACAGGGCTATGCCTGCGATCAACAGCGTTCCAGTGAAAACGGGGATCGCGCCGAATGCGCCGCTCGCTGTCCCCTGATCCTCGCGGATCGGGATCTGCGGCTCCCAGTTCAGACCGAAGAAGAAGGCTGCCGGGGAGACGCGGTCGAAGAAGCGCAGTGCCTCTACCATCAACGAAATGACGATGCCGAGAGTCGTCAGGATCGCGACGAGCGAACAGCTGATCATGATGATGTTCATGACGCGCTCAACGCTGTGTCGTGCGCAGAAGGCTGCCGAGATGCGTCGCCTCGTGAGCGCCAAACCGGTCATGGCGGCGGCAAGAGCGCACGCGAACATGGCCCACTGGGCTATGCCTTGCCAGGATTTATACTGCTGCGCCGCCGCACGTACGATGGCATCGGGTTGACCAAAGATATTCCCGGCAGCAACGGACTTTATCTCGCTCACCAACAGATCGATCTGGGCAGGGTCAAGGCCGCTCGTTTTTTCGGCAGGGAGGCTTTGAACCAGCAGGACATCAACAACGGGCCCTTGCAATGCCAGCCAAACCAATACGAGGAAAAATGCGGGAATGCCGACCCAGGCTGCTACGAACGCGCCATGATAGACAGGTCGGGAATGGAGATTCTCCGGAGCGCCGCCAACCACTGCGTATGCGCGCCGCCGCCCGATGATGTAGCTGGCCGCGGTCAATGCTAGCAGTGTGGCAAACACGATGGTCAACACTGGGTCGCCCCTCATACGCGAAAATCACATGTTGCGATGAAACTGCGAGGACTTCGCCTCAGAAAGTGATCAGGCCGGCCATACGTTGAAAGTTACTCTCGGCCGGCCCGGGTTTTGGCGTACTAGTTGGTGTAGCGGGACATGCCTGTGTTGTCGGTGGCAGCCTTCTGCACCTTCTTGCGGACTTCGTCGTTCAGCGCGACGAGGCCGCGCTCTTTCAGGTAGCCCTCCGGTCCCATGGCATCATCCGTCACATACGCGGCGATGAAATCATTCATGCCGGGGATGACGTTGCGGTGCGCATTCTTGATGTAGAAAAAGAGCGGCCGCGAGATCGTGTACTTGCCGGCAGCGATGGTCTCGAAGGAAGGCTCAACGCCTGCGATCTTGGCCGGCTTCAGCTTGTCTGAGTTCTCGAACAGGAACGAATAGCCGAAGATGCCAAGCGCCTTCTGGTCAGCATCCAGACGCTGGACAATGAGATTGTCGTTCTCGCCAGCCTCGACAAATGGGCCGTCCTGGCGCATCGGCGTACAGTCAGCCTTGATGAGCTTTTTGAAGGCGCTCTTGTCGAGTTCTTTCTTCTTTGCCTTGAAGTATGGCAGCTCTTCACAGCCCTTGTGCATCGCCAGTTCGACAAATGCGTCGCGGGTTCCAGAGGTTGGAGGCGGGCCATAGACGATGATGTTCGTCGCAGGCAGGGATTTGTCGATATCACTCCACTTCTTGTAGGGATTGGCGACGAGTTTGCCGTCCACCGGGACCTTCGTGGCGAGAGCCTTGAAGAGTTGCGGCTTTGTCAGATTGAAATCCGCGCCTTTGCGGGAGAGAGCCACCGAGAGGCCATCATAACCGATGAGCACTTCAGTTATGTCCTTCACGCCATTCTTGTTGCAGAGTTCCCACTCCGACTTTTTCATTGCTCGTGAGGCACCGGTAATGTCGGGATGTGCTTCACCGACACCTTTGCAGAAGATCTTCATGCCTCCGCCTGTGCCGGTTGACTCCAGTACCGGGGCCTTCTTGCCGGAGGTTTTCGCGAATTCTTCCGAAACTGCTTGAGAATATGGATACACCGTCGACGAGCCGACGATCTTGATGTGGTCGCGGCCCGCTAGAGCGGGTACCGCATACGCTGTCAGCGCGAAAGCACTGACGGCGAGAAGAGACGAAATTTTGAATCTTGCAGTCATGATAAACACACTCCTGTGGTTTGAACTGGCGCGCCCAAAATGTGAGTGGCCGCCAGCGCGCTACCGATAAGAATGGGGTGCTTCGGATTTATGAAGGTTGTGCGAAACTTTTATGACAGTCAGGTCTTTTGCGCCGGCTTTTCCATAGGAAGACACACGGTGAATGTGCTCCCAACGCCACTCTCGCTCTCGACTATCAATTTGCCTCGGTGACGATTCAGGATGTGCTTTACAATGGCGAGCCCCAGCCCGGTGCCACCCTGGTCGCGGGATCGGCTGGTATCAACCCGATAGAATCGCTCGGTTAATCGCGGAACATGCTCAGCTGGAATCCCGTCTCCCTGGTCCGTCACGGCGACCGCAATCGCCGACCTTGACATTCCTGTTACACGATCACGCTGGGAAATGGAGATTCCGACCTCGCCGTTTTCCCGGCTATACTTAAGCGCATTGTCGATCAGGTTGTGGAAAACCTGCGTCAGTTCGTCATTGTCCCCGAGGACCGTGCAGTCGCAATCCGGTGGCTGCAGCCGGATCGGTTTTTTTGATGCCTTGGATTGGGTTTCCAGGGCCGCAATCGCGCTCTCGACAACGCTCTCCAGATTGACCCGTTCCGACGGGCGGATCCGCTCATTAACCTCAACACTCGAGAGGGACAGGAGATCGTCGATCAGGCGGTTCATGCGGGCCGCCTCACGTTCCATGATGTCGAGGAACCGTAGTTGCGCGTCGGGGTCGTTCCTGGCCGCACCCTGAAGCGTCTCTATGCCGCCGCTCAGCGCAGACAGGGGGGAGCGCAATTCATGGCTGACATTCGCCACGAAATCACTTCGCATTTGCTCCGCCTCAAGCACGTGCGAGATGTCGCGCAATCCGACAATCGCGTTGGCATCGATTCCCCGGTCATCATCCAGACGAATGACCGATACCTTGTAGGTCTCGCGCAAGGGACCTGCCATGGAAATGATGGCTTCGGAATCCGCCTTTCCATGCAGGACTTCATCAACGCTGTCCAATGCATCGGGGTGGCGGATGGCATGCACGAGGTTGCGACCTTCCAACCCTTCGCCAAAGAGTTCCGTGGCTGCCCGGTTGGCAAGCGTAATCTGCCTGTCCGAGTTCACAAGCAGAACTGGTTCGGTCAGGGCGTTCAGAATAACAACCAGATCTTCTTCGTTCATGTGATCATTGTTTGGAAAGGGGCTATCTGTTCACTCAGCGCCTCTATTAGGCCAAGAGCGGAAAAACACCAAACAGACCCAAAACCGTGTGGTCTTCACAGATGTGACACACAGGCCTAGTATTGCGCCCGCAATCGCCCGGGCGACGCAACGAGGCCTGAACCATCGTGTGAGCAAGCGGGGAATGGAGTTGAGCGAGACGGTCGCATGCTGAATACAGCCACCAAATCGCCGGACAATTTTCCGGCCCTTGTACTGAACGCCGACTTCCGGCCGTTGAGCTACTATCCCCTGTCGCTGTGGGGTTGGCAGGACTCGGTCAAGGCGGTGTTTCTCGATCGGGTGAATATTGTCTCGGAATATGAGCGCGCCATTCGCAGCCCGTCCTTCGAGATGAAGCTGCCAAGCGTCGTTTCCCTCAAGACCTATGTGAAGCCGGCGCTGTATCCGGCATTCACACGCTTCAATGTGTTCTTGCGCGATCGTTTCGCCTGCCAGTATTGCGGCGCCAGGAACGATCTCACATTCGACCATCTTATCCCGCGATCGCGCGGCGGGCTCACGCGCTGGGACAATGTCGTGGCGGCCTGCGCGCCCTGCAATCTTCGAAAAGGCGGCAAGATGCCCCGCGACGCAAAAATGTGGCCGGCGCAAAAACCTTACCGTCCAACCGTGCATGAGCTGCACCGAAACGGCCGGCTGTTTCCGCCCAACTATCTGCACGAGAGTTGGATGGACTATCTCTACTGGGATGCAGAATTGGAGCCGTAGGCCGTTCGCTCCTGGTTACACGACTTCGACCACGCCCTCGCGCCTTGGGTCACCGACGCCTTCGAACTTGCCTTTCGCCCCTTTGCGGACCGCGTGCACGCCGCCAAAGAACAGGTTTGTCTCAGGCCAGCCATGGGCATCGGGGAATGCGGTGAGGAGAGTGTCACGCTGCTCATCGGTGAAAACAAGGTCCCAGGCCGCTTCCTCGAAGCTCACCGTTCCGTCGCGCTCCACATGCAGCCGAGCGGCATTTACTGCATCATCCAGCCCGATTTTCCGATCCAGCAGATTGACGATGAGCTGAAGGATGGCACTGCGGATACGGTTCGAACCGCCTGAGCCAAGCACGGTAATTTCATCGCCATCTTTTGTGAGGATGGTGGGAGCCATCATGGTGGACAATCGGGTATCCGGTTTCCAATGATGAAATCCTCCCGGATTCAGATCCTCCTCGCCGAGCATGTTGTTCAGCATGAATCCGCATCTTGGAACCATGTGGCCGTTCCCCTCACCATTGGTGATGGTCGCCGCCGCCGCATTCCCGTTGCCGTCGATAATCGAAATATGCGTCGTGCCGCGCGTTGCCGGTTTGTGACCTTCAAGGGCCGCAACATGGGCGGCGATGGTTGGATCTTCTACGATTTGTGCCAATTCCGCGCCGCGTGCTTGGCGTACAGTGTTTATTTCTTCCATCACGCGAGCGAGCAGTACCGGGCCAGGCGTCATGTCCTTGCCAATCACGCGCTCGAGTAGTGCGAGCCCGAAGGCAATGAGCGCGCCGCTGGCTGCCGGTGCCGGGTTCAGCAAAACATCATGATTACGGTAGCGCCAGCACAAGGGAGAGCGCCGCTCGACATTGTAATCGCGCAAGTCTTCCAGTGTCAGATGGCCGCCTAGGTCCAGTGACTGCTCAACCATGGATTGCGCCACCTCGCCTTGCGTAAACAGCCGCGCTCCCTCACGCGCGATGCAGTCGAGGGTGTCGGCAAATTCAGCGTTCCTGTAGGTGTCGCCTGTACCAAGCAGCTTACCCCCCGGAGCGAAGCAGGATGCGGCGGAGGTGCTGGCTGTCAGGATCGGCGCGACGATGGTGTAGAGGTAGGCATGAAGTGACGTAACGATGACACCGTCGCGCGCAGCCAGTATTGCCGGCTCGAACAACCGGGTCATGGGCAGGCTGCCCAAATCCTCGTGAATTGCATATAGGCCTTGAATGAAACCCGGCGTTGCCGTCGCTCCGGCGCCAATATGGAACTCCTGGATTGCCGGGCCGAAATCCGCATTGATGGCGTAGAATTCAAGTTCGTCTTCGGATTTCTTGATCCGGGGCGTTTGTGCAAAAAAATCGTAGCAAACTGCCTTCTTGCTCCCGGCCTGTTTCGCCATCAGGAATCCGCCGCCGCCAATGGAGGAGAAAACGAATTCGGGCACGGTCGCGGTAACCATTGCCGCGATAACCGCGTCGAATGCGTTGCCGCCTTCGCATAAAACCTCGCTTGCCGCCTGCGCTGTGACCTTGTGGCCGGCTGCAACAACTCCTTTTGCTTGTGCCATGCGCTCTACCTAGCGGTGAGGGCCTCGTCTCGCAATAGCCTGAATTGAAAGCGCGTTGGGCGTCGCAATTATGCCGCGCCGGAGATGGAGACTATCGTACGTTACAAAGACATCCGGAGGTGACCAAGAATGCCTATTCTCCGCATCGGATTGCTGTTGATGTTTGCCGCGCTGTGTCTGGTATCAGCGGGGATCTCCTATGCCCGGGACAAGCCTTACCGCACGGCTACGGTAGCGAAGGGCCTTGAACATCCATGGGGCATGGCATTCCTGCCCGATGGGCGCATGCTGGTGACGGAGCGGCCTGGCCGGCTGCGCATCGTTTCGCCCGATGGTACGATTTCGAATCCTGTTTCCGGCTTGCCGAAAATCGCGGCTGTAGGCCAGGGCGGACTGCTTGATGTGGCACTGCACCCGGATTTCAAAAACAACCATCTCGTCTATTTCAGCTTTGCGGAGCCCGGCACAGGCGGTCAGGGGACCGCGGTCGCGCGCGGGCGGCTTGAGGGCAATACGCTCAAGGACGTCAAAACGATTTTCCGTCAGAAGCCGAAGCTTTCCGGCGGGCTTCATTTCGGCTCCCGGCTCGTTTTCGCACCGGACGGTACGCTCTACATCTCCATGGGTGATCGGGGCCGCATGGAGCGTGCCCAGAACACGCGCAACCATCAGGGTACCATCGCGCGGATAAACGACGACGGATCGATACCGAAGGACAATCCTTTCGCGAACAGTCAGGACGCGCTTCCTGAAATCTATACCTATGGCAACCGAAATGTGCAGGGCATGGCGCTCAATCCGCGAACCGGGATCGTCTGGGCGCAGGAGCACGGACCCAGAGGCGGCGATGAGGTCAATATCCTCAAACCAGGCGCCAACTACGGTTGGCCGGTGATCACTCATGGCATCGACTATGACGGTTCGATTATTTCCAAAGACACCCGCAAGCCAGGAATGGAGCAGCCGGTATTGCACTGGACACCATCCATCGCTCCGTCGGGAATGGCATTCTACGATGGTGACAAATTTCCGCAGTGGAAGGGCGATCTCTTCGTTGGCGCGCTCAAGGATCGGCATCTGCGCCGTGTCAAACTCGATGGCGATAAAGAAGCAGGACAGGAAAAGCTGCTTGAGGAACTGGGAGAGCGTATCCGCGATGTGCGCTCCGGGCCGGACGGTTATCTCTATGTGCTGACAGATTCACCCGACGGACAGCTCATCCGTCTGGAGCCGAAGTAGGTCACATGATCGGCAAGGCGAGGTCGGCCTGGGAGAGTGGATCTGCCCCTGATTGCGTCACGAGGCTGGTTCGCCCGATGCACGCCGGAATTCCTGTATCGTCATCGAAGATGATCATGTGCAGGAAGAACACCATATCGGGCTCGACTACGACCGGGTTTCGCGCATACACCATCGGCCAGTCCATCCAGCTGGGCGCGAATGTTGTCCCAAGGCTGTAGCCGCAGGCGTTGAGGCGATAGCGTCCAAGACCTGCCCTATCGAGTGTTGTCGCATGTGCGTCGAAAACTTCGCCGACCGTGCGGCCTGGGACGAGCGCCTCCTCACATGCCTGCAACGCCTCGAGGCTTGCATCATAAAGCGCATTCTGGTGCTGCGATGCCTCGCCGATCCGTATCGTGCGGAACAGGCAGGAATGGTAGTGGCGGTAGGCGCCGGCGAATTCCAGGGTGAGATTGTCTTCGCGCTCGAGATGCCGGCGTCCGGTGAAATAGCGGCACATCAAGGCACCTTCTCCAGAGCCGAGAATGAACTCGTTTGCCGGATCGTCGCCGCCTCGCCGGAATATCTCGCCATGCATGCCCGCAAGAATATCACCTTCGAATGCGCCAGGTCCTGCGATCTCCAATGCTTTGTCCCACGCAGCATCGGCCAACTCTGCGGCCTTGCGCACATATGCGATCTCGGCAGTGCTCTTTATCAACCGAAGCCTGGAGACGATGTCGGACGCATCCTCAAGTGCCGCAAATCCATTGAGTTTTGCATCAAGAGCTCGCCCGTTCGCGGCGGTGAGTCCATAGGCATCATATTCGATTCCAAGTCGTTCGTTTTCCAGACCCAGTTCCGACAGGAGCGTCTTCAAATCCTCCGCCGGTTCGGCATCGGCGCGATCCCTCCATACACGAACGTCTTTGATGACAGAGGTAAATCTCGCCTGGCGCAGATCGGGTGCGCGAGTGAGCAGTGCCATGCGGTCGTCGCTGGTCAGAACAAGTGTTTGGAAAAAGACATAGCCGAATGTGTCGTAGCCAGTGAGGTAATACATGCTTTCCTGGCGAAACATGAGCAGGGCGTCCAGGCCCCGGTTTACAAGTTCCGCACAGGTCTTCGACCGGCGCTCAGCCAGTTCCGACTTCGAGAAATGGATGTGTATGGCTGCCTCCCGCGCTGCATGTCATGTCAAATGGAGGCCTGCCTGCCATGCAGGTGTTTATTTCCGGCAGGCGGTCTCCATGGGGAAGGAAATCTTCGCCCCATTGATCGCTTCAAGAACGATCTCCTTGGGGTTTGATGCATCATACCGGACATCCGCAGTCGCTCCCTGTGTCGCGCGGCCCGTATCCAGGTCAATCATCTGCGCAGCGCTTACTCGAATTTCGCGATAGATGCGTCGACCGTTTCCGTCCTCCACACTCTTGTACATAGTGACATCGCGCATGATCAGCAGCGGTGTTCCTCGTAGGTCGCCGCGTCCACTCCAGGAGAACAGCACCTTGCCATAGGCCTTCTTGTTGGTTTCGACGATGGCAACGCCCATCCCTTGGCGTTGGGGGCTCAGCATAAGTGCGTTTGCCTGTTTCGCTGTGTCAGCCTGGGAAATCTTGCCCTGAATGGTGCGGACAAAGGCGTCGGGCTTGATGAGGTAGTTCTTGTTCATGAAGCTATCGAACTCGTCATAGGCGACGCTGCAGTCGAACGGTCCCGCTGATGCCTGCGGCGTAAACGTCGCGACGAGAAGAAAAGGGGCGAGGAGTGTGCTCAAAAGTCTTTTCATTACATTTCCTTGGCAGATGCTGACCGTTCGTTACGCATTACACAGTATGCGGCGGAAAGAATACACCGTCCGTGTCGATTTTGCGGCACCAAAATGCGCCTTTTGAGTCATGCGGGCATCAGGTCGAACGCGATGGATAGGCGTGTGCCCGCAGCCTCGAAGGGTACAGTGTGGTGATAGAAGTATGAGGGGAACAATACCATTAGCCCTGGCTCGGGCTGGACAGAAAGCGTCTCCGGTTCGATCTTATTGTGAAAATGTTCCGGCGGCCGCCCGAACTCTATCCACCCCGCCTTGCCGCCATCGTCGCTGCCGACGGTTTCCGGAAGTCTTGGATAGTAGACCCCGCTCAGCCAGGCGGCGGGATGGATGTGTGGAATCTGGTGTCCGGAAGCCTGCATGACAACGCCCCATACTGACAGTGTCCAGTCCCTGGGGCGACGCCCTACGAACGGATGGCCGTTGTCTGAGAGCGCATCGCGGTAGGCCGATGCCGCTTTCAGGATTTCTGCTTCAAGTCCGGCAATCGGACCTTTGGGGTCTGCAAGCAATTCACCGGAATGTTTGCCTTCACGGGTGGCGTGGCTTTGCGGCGAGAAGGTTAAGGTTGGATGCCCCTGAACATGGTCGCACAACGCGGCGTTGAATGCTTCCAGCCCGCCATATTCATCCGGTGGAGTGATATGGACAGTACGGACAAATCGGTCGAAATCGATTAGCTCGAGCGCTGCGCCCTGCTCACCTAGGTCCCGCAAGGCAACGGCCTTGAAAGCAAGCAGGTCGGTTTGCCCCGGATGGTGAGTGAGGTATTCATCACATATCTCAAGAGCAGCGTCCGGCATACCCTGCTGCAATTGCAAGTCCGCCAAATTGACATGAGCCTTTGCAAAGGCAGGGTCGATTTCGATCGCTTGTTTGTAAGCGTGCGCGGCCTCTTCGAACTTGCCAAGTTGTTGCAGCCCATAGCCGATATTCAGAGCACTTGCCGCATGCTCAGGTACTTCCGCCAGAACATGCCGATAGGCCTTAATCGCCTCCTCGTAGCGTCCGAGTTCCTGGCAGGCGATAGCGTAATTGTATTCCGCCTCAAGCAGATCAGGATCAGCTTCGAAAGCCCTTTTTGCTTCACTGGCGGCGCCCTTGAAATCGCCAAGTTCCTGCATGACTGCGGCAAGGTTGGTCCGCGCTTCGGGCGACGCGGGGTTGCGTGCAAGTGCTGCCTTGTAGACGACCTTAGCCTCATCGAGGCGTTTGAGAGCTTTGAGTGCGTTCCCGCGCCCCTGCTGCGCACCTGAATGATCATGTGAGATATCAAGGGCGCGCTCATAGGCAGAAAGAGCATCCTCGTTGCGCGCCTGAGTCTCCATCAGCACTCCAAGATTGAAGGCAGCTTCTGCATAGTCCGGATCTGCGTCGATAGCATTCCTGTATGACGCTTCCGCCTCGGCAGGTTGGTCGAGGGCTGCAAGAACATTGCCGAGATTGGTTTGGGCTTCCGCATTGTTCGGCGCGAAGGCAATCGCGGTGCGAAGCAAATCAAGGCCCTCATCGTGATTGCCCGACTGGAATGCCGAAACGCCGGCAATATTGAGAGCCTGTGGGTCTTCCGCATTGGCGGCAAGCGCCTGGCGCGCAAATGCAAGCGCCTCGTCGGGTTTGCCGAGCTGAAGCTGCGCGCGGGCGAGGTTGAGAAAATCCGTTTCGATTGCCGGTGCGCTGGGGGAGGTGAAATCAAACCCCCCGGAATAGAGCTCGGCCGGAGACGGTGCTGCAGTCTTTGCTTTCGGCTGCGCGACTTTCTTCTGCCTGGGGCGCCCTCTGGGTTTTGGCGGGCGAGCTTTGCTTTTTCCGGACTTTCTCATGGGAGAAAAGTCATATCAGTCGCTAGTGAGATTACGCAATTGCGATTGGAAATTTGTCCGGTTATCGTGCGTTCGAAATACTCAGCATGCGGAGTACAGAATGTTTGATCTTGAGAGATTCATCGATGATTGCCGTACCGCCGTAGACGGTGATCCGACCCACAAGCCTATTCAGGATATCGTCGCACGGGCGGTAAGTGAGCCGGGGCAGTTGCTGCAAGCATTGGGAGACCCCACGAAAGGCGAAGTCCAGAAACTCTATTGCTCGGACACTCTCACCATCATCAATGTTGTTTGGGCGCCGCGAATGACGATCATGCCGCACAATCACAACATGTGGGCCGTCATTGGCGTCTATGGGGGGCGGGAGGACAATATTTTCTGGCGGCGTATCAAAGACGATCCAACCGGGCGCATCGAGGCCGCCGGTGCCAAATCACTTGGCAGGGGCGAATCAACACCACTTGGACCGGATATCATCCATTCAGTGACCAATCCGACGGCGAAACTGACGGGGGCGATCCACGTATATGGGGGCGATTTCTTTGAAGAAGAGCGCAGTGAATGGGAAACAGAAGACCTGACCGAGCAAGCTTACGATGTCGAAAAGAACCTCCGCCTGTTCGAGGACGCGAATTCCTTCGTAAAGCCCGGCTAGGTCTGCTCGGGTATCAACTGCAGTAAGCCAAACGGGTCCAATTCCGAGTAGCCTGTTTGCTACTCAGCGGCATTCCGCATGGTGGGGGCTGCGTCGCGAACATCAGCATCGACGTGGGTTTCGAATTTCTCGAAATTCTCGATAAACATGTCAACGAGCGCCTTGGCCTGTTGGTCATATGCTGCCTGATCTGACCATGTGTCGCGAGGGTTCAGAATCGTGCTGTCGACTCCTTCCACCGCTACTGGAACCTGAAAACCGAACACAGGGTCTCTGCGCATCTCGACGTCTGCAAGGCTGCCATTGAGCGCCGCATTCAGCAATGCGCGGGTGGCTTTGATGGGCATGCGATGGCCTGTCCCATATTCGCCGCCTGTCCAGCCTGTATTCACGAGCCAGCAATCGACATTGTGCTCAGCGATCAACTCGCGCAGGAGATTGCCGTAGACGCTCGGGTGGCGCGGCATAAAGGGCGCACCGAAACAGGTAGAAAAGGTCGCTTGTACACCATCGAGACCTTTCTCCGTGCCAGCAACCTTTGCGGTATAGCCCGACAGGAAGTGGTACATCGCCTGGCTTGGCGTCAGCCTGGCGATTGGCGGCAATACGCCATAAGCATCCGCAGTCAGCATGACGATATTGCTCGGATGCTCCGAAATGCCGGTGTCGCTCGCATTCGGAATGAATTCCAGAGGATAGGCTGATCGCGCGTTTTCGGTAAGGGTACCGTCGTCAAAGTCCGGCGTACCGTCAGCGTTCAGCACCACATTTTCGAGCAGTGCTCCTTCGCGGATCGACGCGTCATAGATTTCAGGCTCTGCTTCGCGCGACAGGTTTATGGTTTTCGCGTAGCAGCCGCCTTCGAAATTGTAGATGCCTTTGTCCGACCAGCCATGCTCATCATCGCCAAGTAAGGTGCGCCTGGGATCAGCAGAAAGCGTTGTCTTGCCAGTTCCCGACAGTCCGAAAAACACGGCCGAACCGCCGCCATTCATGCTCTCGTTGGCGGAGCAATGCATCGGCATGATGCCCTTTTCGGGAAGCAGAAAATTCAAATAGCCGAACACCGATTTCTTTGTTTCGCCCGCATAGGATGTGCCGCCAATGAGCACAAGTTTGCGGGTAAAATCGCAGGCGATGACGGTATCGGAGCGCGTGCCATGGCGCTCCGGGTCGGCGCGGAAACTCGGTAGATTGACGACCGTGAATTCAGGTGAAAACCCGCTCAGCTCAGAAGCATCGGGCCTGCGCAACAAATACTGGATGAATAAAGCATGCCAGGCGAACTCAAGATAAATCCGGGCCGGCAGCCTGTGGGTTGTGTCTGCGCCGGCAAACAACTCCTGTACATAGAGCTCTCGTCCTTCCGCATGGGCTTGAAAATCTGCCAGCAGCGTCTCGAAATGCTCCGGGCTCATGGGCTGGTTGTTGTCCCACCAGACCGTGTCCTCGGTTGTTGCATCGCGGACGATATATTTGTCGCGCGCAGCGCGGCCTGTATGTGCCCCCGTTTCGACGGTAAGCGCACCGAGACCTGTAGTCTTGCCCTCCTGCCGAGCGAGCGCATGCTCGATCAGCGTATTGGCAGACGTGTTTTTGTGATGCGTTCCCGGATTCTCGATCGGGAACGAGGTTTTACCGGCAGCATTGCCTCCGGTACCCGCCATGTGTCCACTCCCTAGCACAAGCTCTTTGTCCCGCATCCGCCGCCGGTATGGCTGCACCGCAAAACCGCCAACGGATTGCAAGACGCGCTTCTTAATGAGCGCTGCTCGCTTCCGCAAGGGCGCAGGCGGACGAGGGAGCCAATCGTCACCATTTGGACGATTGAATCAACCAGTTTTGTCACAAATAATTTACCCCATTTGTCGCATTGGTTAACCGCGTGCCAACTGCACCAGTTCAACCAAGGCTTTGCGCACATCTTGCGGCGTTGTGACGCGGTGGGGGAAATCAAGCCGCAGACCGGTTTCCCCGCAGACAAGATCGCATCCTTCAGGGTCGCAGGACACAAATCGCCAGGTGCCGGGCTTCGCGCCAAGCAACTTGGTTGCATAGAGCTGGGTTGCGTCGGCATGTTCTTCGTTCATATGCGCAACAATATCCGGCTCCGCCTCAATGAGAGTGGCCGCATCGGCAATGTCGGTTTGCAGACCATCGGGCGGAATGTCGGTTATGCGGCCAAAGCCGCCCACGAAGTGAGCCCCCTCGGCATTCAGGGAATAAAAATCGAAATCTTCAAAATCGGCATACATAGCTGCCGAAGGATGCCGGCTCAGAAACCGCGCCCGCGCATGGGGATCGTCCGTCTTTTCCAGAATACCAGAGACGCTGACCCGTGCCCCTTCAAGGGGATCACCATATCCACCCGTCTCGTCAAACAAGATCGACGCACGGGGGTCCTGCAACAGGTTTTTGGTATGCTCCGCAAGTGTGGAAATCAGGGTCAGCGGCGCATTCCCTGGCATGGTTGCGACGGTTACAAGCGAGGCGTAAGGGGTGCCGGTATTGCGGTTCAAAGTGGCCAGCGAGGCCTTCAATGCGCGGCGTATTATGCCCCGGGACCATTGATCTGGCTGGATTCTTTCTTGCTCCCCGGGGACTGTCATATTTCCAGCGTTTGCCATATGGTTTAAAGCCGGTATCATTTTTCGGCAGATGGCACTACATATCGTGCCACAATTTGCCCAATTTGCGACCATAAACCGCCGCGGGGGGACGAATGTCTACCGCGAGGGATAAACAAATGCCGACAATTGCATTAGTCGATGACGACCGGAATATCCTGACTTCGCTGCGTATGGCGCTCGAATCGGAAGGATATGCCACGCAAACCTACAACGACGGGTCTTCCGCGCTGGATGGTTTGACCGGCAATCCACCGGATCTCGCCATCCTCGATATCAAGATGCCGCGCATGGACGGTATGGAGCTATTGCGCCGCCTGCGTCAGAAATCGGAAATGCCGGTCATCTTTCTCACATCCAAGGATGAGGAGATAGACGAGCTGTTCGGCCTCAAGATGGGCGCGGACGATTACATCCGCAAACCGTTTTCCCAGCGACTTCTCGTCGAGCGGGTCAAGGCTGTTCTGCGGCGCGCCCAGCCACGCGAGGCATCGGCAGCCGTTGAAAATTCCGCGAAGGTTCTGGAGCGCGGAAAACTGAAACTGGATTCAGAACGCCACACGTGCGAGTGGGACGGTAATCAGGTGACGTTGACAGTCACGGAATTTCTCATCCTGCAAGCCTTGGCCCAGAGGCCGGGCGTCGTCAAAAGCCGTGATGCGTTGATGGATGCAGCCTACGATGATCAGGTCTATGTCGATGACCGCACGATCGACAGTCACATCAAACGGCTTCGCAAAAAATTCAAATACGCCGATGAGAAGTTCGACGTGATCGAAACGCTTTATGGTGTGGGCTATCGATTCAAAGAAAGCTGATGAGCACACCTGGCGATGGCCGTTGAGACAAATCGGTCGATAAATATTTCCGGCACCAAGCGCTTTCTGCGCTTTCCTCGCGATATGCTTCGCCGTGTTGCGCAGAAGGTTGAGTCGGGATTTCCTTTCGCCAGCCTGACCCAGCGCATTGTTATCCTGAACCTGTTTGGCTTTGCCATTCTTGTAACGGGAATTCTGTTCCTCAATCAGTTCCGCGCCGGTCTGATTGAGGCGAAAGTTCAGAGCTTGTTGACCCAGGGCGAAATCATTGCAAGCGCTATTGGTGCATCAGCAGCCATCGATACTGAACGGGTGGCACTGGAGATTGAATCCAGCAACCAACCAACCGGGATTACCCAGCTGGACCAAGGCCTTGGTTCGCTCGAATTTTCGATAAATCCCGAGCGGGCTGCGCCTGAACTTCGTGACTTGATCAGGCCAACCAGGACACGGGCGCGCATCTATGACCGCAGTGGTGCGCTCATACTCGACTCAGAGACCCTGTATTCACGCGGCCAGATTCTCCGCTACGATCTGCCGCCGTTAAATCAGCGAAAACCCGATGTTTTCACAAAATACTGGCGCAGGCTTTCCCAATGGCTATGGCCGCAGGATTTGCCACCTTCCATCGAGGATGCCAGCGTCAACGGCAAGCAGATTACCGAGGTGGCGTCCGCGCTTTCCGGCGTTTCCGTGCCAATTGTGCGGGCAAACGACAGAGGCGAGCTGATCGTTTCCGTCGCTGTTCCCATCCAGCCGGTTCGCGCGGTTCTCGGTGTTCTCCTGCTCTCCACACGAGGAGGAGATATTGACGACATTGTTGCGGGCGAGCGTTGGGAAATCATTCGCATGGGGCTCTACGCGGCGGCCGTCACGATGTTGTTGTCAATTCTCATGGCGCACACCATCGCCGGGCCGATCAGGGACTTGTCCGATGCGGCGGAACGTGTACGCCGGCGTATAAAGGCACGGGCGGAAATACCGGACTATACTTACAGATCCGACGAAATCGGCCATCTTTCAGGCGCGCTGCGCGATATGACAGCGGCGCTCTATCGCCGGATGGATGCGATTGAAAGTTTCGCTGCAGACGTGTCGCATGAACTGAAGAATCCCCTGACGTCACTACGCAGTGCCGCGGAGACACTTCCCCGCGTTAAGACGAAGGAATCGCATCAGCGTCTTATCGAGGTCATCGACGATGATGTACGTCGGCTTGACCGCTTGATAACTGACATTTCCGATGCGTCTCGACTTGATGCCGAACTGACCCGGGAGGATGCGGAGCCGGTTGACGTCGCGCAAATGCTTCAGTCGATCATTCCAACTTTCAGCCAGTCTGGCCGCACGCAGATGCCAAAAATTGTCGTGGAGGTTCCCGAACGTGCGTCGCGCGACGAGAACCGGTACGTCGTTCTCGGGCACGACATCCGTTTGGGGCAAGTCATCACAAATCTGCTGGATAATGCCGTCTCGTTCTCGCCCAAACGCAGCACGATTTCGGTATCCGTCCGTCGTGTCGGTGGAGAGATCGAGATTGTCGTTGAAGATGAGGGGCCAGGAATTCCTCCCGATAATCTCAGCAAGATTTTCGACCGGTTTTATACGGATCGCCCGGGTGAAGATGCCTTCGGTAAGAATTCGGGCCTTGGCCTCAACATCTCGCAGCAAATTGTGATTGCGCATGGCGGTAAGATTTGGGCTGAGAATCGCCTTGCAGAATCGCGTAGACGGCGCACGTCACGCGCGTCTGCCAAAAGCGCTGGTGCCCGTTTCGTCATCCGGTTGCCGGCGGCGTCCGTCAAAAGGGCTTGAGAATATGGCGGCGGAAGCGTCGTCCGGCGACCTTCTCATTCATGGAACATGCATTGCGATTTCCGGCCGTGCCGCCCTGCTCAGAGGGGCGCCAGGGTCCGGCAAATCCGATCTGGCGCTGAGGTTTATTTCCGCGTTCGGCGGCACACAACGCCCCTCTGATACTGCCGTGCTGATCAGCGATGACCAGGTCCTTGTAACCAGACAGGGGGATGTCGTTGCTGCCCGCGCACCAGACACGATCTCTGGATTGCTGGAAGTGCGGGGCATCGGCATAACCGACGTCGCACATGACAAACATGCGATGCTGGTGCTGATCGTGGACATGGTGAAACCAAGCGAAGTGCCGCGCCTGCCGCCTGAACCTCTGCCGAGCGTGAAAATTCTTGGTATTCCGGTTCCGATCCTGAAACTCGATCCATTCGAACAGTCGTGTCCGGTCAAGCTGAAGCTGGCTCTCACGGGCAGTCCCTGATGGAGCGCAGTTGCCACTTGCACTTACGGTCATGCAGCGACAAATTGTGAGTTTCCATTACGCGGAGACGCGCGGCAGCATATGGAACGCTGCGGAATGCGTTGGAGAGGAACAAAGATGATCGGGCTGGTGATCGTAACTCACGGTCGACTTGCACATGAATTTCGGGACGCGCTGGAGTATGTGCATGGACCACAGGAGCAATTGGTGGCTGTCTCCATCAGTCCAAATGACGATATCGAAGCGCGCCGCGAGGAAATCGTGAAAGCGGTAAGCGATGTCGATAGCGGCCAGGGAGCACTGTTGCTAACCGACATGTTCGGTGGAACGCCGTCCAACCTGGCGATTTCAGTTATGGAACAGGCGAAGGTCGAGGTTATCGCTGGCGTCAACCTGCCGATGCTGATCAAGCTCGCAAGCATTCGCAGGAATACCGATCTGGAACAGGCGATCCTGGATGCCCAGGAGGCGGGCAAGAAATATATTTCGGTAGCCAGCAAGATTTTAAATGAAAGATAATTCGCCAATGTGCAAGGTGTCTCTGAGGTTGCTCAATGACGGATGACCCTAATGGGCAGCAAGAGCCGGCATCGGCAGCTCGCATTTCCGGCGAAGTGACCATTCCGAATTTGAAAGGGCTGCATGCGCGTGCGTCGGCGCAATTCGTAAAATGCGCGGAGCGTTTTGGCGCGAATGTGCAGGTCACTCACGACGGACAGACTGTGCTTGGCAAATCTATCATGGGCCTCATGATGCTTGCAGCAGGGCAAGGCAATACGATCTTGATTGAGGTCGAAGGGCCGCAGGCACGCGAAGCGCTCGATGCACTCATCTCTCTTGTCAGTGCGGGATTCAACGAAGAAGCCTAGCACGCAACCGGCAGGACAATGGTGCTGATCGGTCAGCTCGTGATGCGCAACTGGTTGATTTCGTTTGCGATTGCCTCAAACACCTCGTCCATCGTATTGCTGTTTTCGATCGAGAATGCGCGCGAGTCTCCAGACGCGCAACGCCTGAGCATGTTGATCGTGGCGTCATCATTCACTTCGACAGCGATGGTGAAGATGGTGACGTCGCTCGCCTTGGCGTTGGTGCAGCTGGTTTCGGTCTTTGTATTCATCGCGCGTTCGAGACGCCACGTTTGTGTTGTAGGCGACCTCAGTCGGCCGTGTTTTGAAAAGCCGTATGCAGAAAATCTGGATTTGTTCTGGTGGTTCCTGCCGGTATGTGTGTTCTTGCCGTCGGTCATGACGACCATGAATTTGCGGTTGCTGGATTCTTCGTATGCCCGGCCCTCGGTGAAGGGTTCACCCGGCGACAGGATGCGCCAGCCCCACATGACGCCTTCATGAATATTGGTCATGCCGTTGGCCCACATGGCGTCAATCGCAGCGGTGACTGTCCCTTCACTGTCGCTCAGCGGCAATATTGGGCGTGACGTGCAACGATAGTTGGGTCCCTTACCATTCGAGAGGTTTGCAGACGCGCCATCGTATTTACAAGTTTTTTCCTGGGCCTGAACCTGAGTTTGATCGTCTGGCGGCGCGGGGCAACTGTCCGGGTCATCTTCAAGATAGTTATTAACATAACTGTGTTTGTTCGGATCCGGCTGGTCCGGTTCATCCGGTGCGAAATAATGCACAAACAGGGAATTGCCGCCGCTTGGATCGGAGTCGGTAACATCATGCGGCGAAGGGCGCACCTCGACACAGCCGCCCCAGCCTGTGTTGGTGATGGCGTTGAACCGGGAGAGCCGTGTTACGTTGTCGCTGAAATTCTCGAAATGGATCGATGACTGGCCGGCCGTATCCATCCATGATGCGTTTGCGTTTCCGGTTCCGACATTGACCGCTCCCGCGAAGGGCACAATTCCGATACTAACGGTGCTGGTTGAGCGTTGGGCCTCAAACAGGATCTCAGTGAGGCTTTTGGCGGCGTCCCTGAGGTCGGCAATCTTGGTGCCGTCCATGGAGCCGGAATTGTCCAGGACAAGAGCAACTTCAATGGTGCCGTTCGAAACATTCACAATCGAGGTGGTTCCGACATCGAACTTGTCGATGCCAAGGACACCCAAGAGATAGGTATCAACCCCGAGGTTCGCCGTGCCGGTCACCAGGGTGCCATCGATGTTGAAATCAGCCGAATACCCGGGAGGGAAGTCAGCGCCAAGATTGGCGCTAAGGACATCCATGCCCACTTGACGTGCATCGCCGGTTTCCGCACCCATATCTACTTCGCGACCAACGGCAAGGGTTGCCGAATCCATCGCGTTCTGCAGTTTTGAGCGCATTCGGTATGCGTTTGCGTAGTCGACGGCGCCGCCTACAACCCCGATCATGGGGATCAACGTCAGACCGAACAACAGCGCGACAGCACCGGCGCGGTCCTTGTAGAAGCGCTTGAGAGTGTTTCGAGCGCGCGAGAGGGGGCTGACAGGGGCAAGGCAAGTCAAGAATCCGGGGGCCATGGTCTTGATACTCTTGAATAAATTGAACACGTAACTGTGTATGCAATACGTGCCTTGCCTGGGACCACGGACCAGCGCGTACCGATAGTAGAACAGGATTCAGTTTCAAAACCGTTACCTGCACGAGATTCCTGTCTGGCGCACAAAACCCGGTCGAAACCAGCTTTAATGAAGATATAACGATTTCTTTATATCTCTCTTGCATCAGGCTTGGTGCTGGGATAATAGAAACACTTGAAGAGTGCGCTAACGCGCCGACTTTCCCACCAAATGCAACATCAGAAGGCTTATGGCATGGACTACAAGGTCAAGGACATTTCGCTTGCGGATTTCGGACGCAAGGAGATCGAAATCGCAGAAACTGAAATGCCTGGCCTTATGGCCACTCGCGAGGAGTACGGCGAAAAAAAACCGCTGAAGGGCGCACGCATCGCCGGTTCCTTGCATATGACAATCCAGACTGCCGTGTTGATCGAAACCCTTGTTGCCCTTGGCGCGGACGTGCGCTGGGCGTCCTGCAACATATTCTCCACTCAGGATCATGCCGCAGCCGCTATTGCTGAGGCCGGTATCCCGGTCTATGCGGTCAAGGGTGAATCTCTGGAAGAATACTGGGACTATGCGGACAAGATATTCCTGTTCGAAGATGGCGCGAACCTGATCCTCGACGATGGCGGCGACGCGACTATGTATATTCTGGTCGGTGCGCGGGTCGAAGCGGGCGAAAAAGATCTCATTGAGAATCCGCAATCCGAGGAAGAGGAATATTTCTTCGCACAGATCAAGAAACGCATGGCGAGCGACCCGGGATGGTTTACCGCTCAGCGTGACAAGATCAAGGGCGTAAGCGAAGAAACCACAACCGGTGTTCACCGGCTATACCAGCTGGTTGAGAAGGGGCTTCTGCCGTTCCCCGCGATCAACGTCAATGACAGCGTCACCAAGTCCAAATTCGACAACAAATATGGCTGCAAGGAGTCTCTTGTGGACGGCATCCGCCGTGCGACGGATACCATGATGGCCGGCAAGGTGGCGGTTGTTTGCGGTTATGGAGACGTTGGAAAGGGGTCGGCTCAATCGCTGCGTGGGGCCGGCGCACGGGTGAAGGTAACCGAAGTCGATCCCATCTGCGCTCTGCAGGCTTCAATGGATGGATTTGAAGTCGTAACGCTGAAGGAGACCGCGCCGAGCGCCGATATCTTCATCACGACCACCGGCAATAAGGATGTCATCACTCTTGATGACATGCGTGCCATGAAGGACATGGCGATAGTCGGTAACATTGGACATTTCGACAACGAAATTCAGGTCGCCCAACTCAAGAATTTGAAATGGACCAATATCAAGCCGCAGGTGGACATGATCGAATTTGCTGACGGCAAGCGGATGATTTTGCTGTCGGAAGGGCGGTTGCTGAACCTCGGCAATGCCACGGGACACCCGAGTTTCGTCATGAGCGCTTCGTTCACCAATCAGGTGCTGGCACAAATCGAACTCTGGACCAAGGGCGGCGAGTACGAGAACAAGGTCTACGTTTTGCCCAAGCATCTGGATGAAAAGGTCGCGCGCTTGCATCTCGAGAAGCTCGGTGCTTCTCTGACGGAGCTCAGCTCGGAACAGGCGGATTATATAGGCGTGGCCGTCGACGGTCCCTACAAGCCGGAGCATTACCGCTACTAGGTCAAAGAAATCATCTCAATCCGCATTCAGCATGTGGGCAATCGAACTCAATCTCGGGTAGTCTGAAGCTGATTCGCCCGATAGACCGGTCCATGCACGCCATTAGAGGTGTTTGCTGCGTGGTGTTGTGCGCGTGCAGACCATACGGGGGTTGCCTGGAGCGGATACTATGCTTGTCGGCAAATTGCCGAGGGACAGTCTGAAGGCTGGAGGCCTTACTTTTTTGCTCGCTGCGACGGTCATTTGCGGACCGGCTGTTGCGGGCCCGGTTTCGGCCATCACCGATTCCGGTCTTGATGCACGCGCCCTGCTGCTGATTGGAATCTTCGCAGGCAGCATGGTGTTTGCGGTCTTTGCCGGCGGCATGCTTTTGCGCGCCGCGCGACGCGCTAGGATTGCAGCGAAGCGCGCCCGTGAAAACGCAGATGAGCTTGAGGCCAAGAAGGCGTCGTTTCAGGCGCTGATTGCCGCGGAACCGCAAGTTTTGTTGCATTGGGAGGCCGGCGGAACTCCCGTCCTGGCCGCAGCCACGCTTGATCCTGAACTTGCTGTTCCCGCGGTAGCTGAAGGCGTCGTGGGATTTTCTTCATGGCTCGAAGCGAACTCAGCGTGCGAACTTGAAGAGCGAGTCTCTGCTCTATTGGAAGCGGGTGAGGGTTTTGCGTTAATTGCGGAAACCGCAGCAGGTGCCAAGCTTGAGGCGATTGGGCGTGCGTCCGGATCCGGTGCGATTCTGAAAATCCGCGACGTCTCGGGTGACCGGAAACAAATGGCTGCTCTGGCCAGCGAACGCAAGCAGATCAGCCGCGATATGGACGCGGCGCGCGCGCTTTATGACTCGCTACCCATGCCGGTTTGGTTTCGCGAAGCCGGCGGCCGCCTCGCATGGGTAAACAGCGCCTATGCCAATGCCGTTGACGCTGAACATGCACAATTGGTGTGCGAACAGCAGATCGAATTTCTGAGCACGCGTCAGCGCACGCTGGCGGAAGAGGACCTGCAAAACGGCGAAACGCACGCCAGGCGCATTCATGCCGTGGTGGCAGGGGAACGCCGTGCCTTTGACGTGATCGCGCGGCCTGTCGGGCCGGCAAGCGCCGGTATCGCCATCGACGTGGCTGCGCTGGAATCGGCGCAAAGCGCACTCAATCAGCGTTTTGAAGAGCACATGCGCACATTGGATCGCATCGCAACGGCGGTTGCCATCTTCTCGCCCGACCAGAGGTTGCAATACTACAATCAGGCCTTTATCGACCTGTGGGCATTGGACGAGGCTTGGCTGGCGGCAGGCCCTGCGAACGGCGAGATCCTGGACGCGCTGCGCCAACGTCGCTGCCTGCCGGAAGAAGCCGACTTCCGCGCCTGGAAGCAGAAACAGCTTGGTCGCTATGAAACGGCTTCATCACAGGAAGACTCCTGGCATCTTCCTGATGGTCGCAGCATCCATGTCGTTGCCAATCATGCAGCCGACGGTAGTGCTACGTTCCTATACGAAAACATCACGGAGCAATTGGCGCTGAAGAGCCGATATAACGCGCTCATTCATGTCCAGAAAGAAACCCTCGACCATTTGCGCGAGGGCGTGGCCGTGTTTGGGATGGACGGTCGATTGAAGCTGTTCAATCCAGCCTTTGCCAGCATCTGGAAGCTTAACGTCGAAGCGCTCAACGATGAGCCACATATTGACGAGGTTATTGGCTGGTGCCGGGTACTGCTCGATGACGACGCCGCCTGGGATCAGGTCAAGCGCGCCATCACCGGGATTGACGATGAGCGCGCGACGCTTGAAGGGACCCTGACGCGCCCGGACGGAAGCATACTGGCCTATGCCGGTCTGCCATTGCCCGACGGTGCGACACTGCTCACCTATCTCGACATCAGCGATACAAAGCGCGTCGAGAATGCGCTTATAGAGCGCAATGAAGCGCTCATAGCCGCTGACCGCCTGAAGAGCGCGTTCATTTCCCATGTGTCCTACGAACTCAGGACGCCGCTTACCAACATCATCGGGTTCGCACAGTTGCTCGCGAGCCAGCGCACAGGCGATCTCAACGAGCGCCAGCGTGAGTACCTCGGCGATATCCAGACCTCGTCGGACTCACTGCTTGCGATTATCAACGATATTCTTGATCTGGCGACGATCGATGCCGGTGCGTTGGAACTGTCTCTGGCGCCCGTGAAAGCGCAAGAGGTTATCGGCGCAGCCGTGGCAGGTGTGCAGGAGCGCATAAATCAGGGCGGCCTTGATTTGCAGGTGCGTGTGGGCGAAGACGCGCAGGACTTCATCGCCGACGGGCGACGGGTGACGCAGGCGCTCTTCAACCTGCTTTCCAATGCCGCCGGTTTTTCCGAGGCAGGTGGGCGCATCATTGTCGATTGTCGGCGCGACGCCGAGATGATCGCCATAAGCGTTGAGGATGAGGGGCGCGGAATTCCTGAAGACTACCACGAAAGCGCGTTTGATCGGTTTGAGACACGCCCCCAGGGCTCGCTTCACCGCGGCGCGGGACTAGGCCTCACCATTGTGAAAAACCTCGTCGAATTGCATGGGGGGCGGGTTTCTCTTAACTCCGCGCCGGGTGTTGGCACCACGGTGACCCTGCATTTGCCGATCAGGCAGCATGAACAGGCAGCGTCACCACAGTTGGATGAGCGCAGCAGCGAATTGGATGAGGCGGGCACACAAATCCCGCCGTCTGCCGCCGCGACCGGATGAGCGCGCACTGGACAATTCAGGACGCGGATCTGGATGAGGTGATCCGCCTCAGCGCCTTCGTTGCTCTTTTTCTGAGGCCAGGCGACATCATTGCTCTTTCAGGTGCGTTGGGGGCTGGAAAGACAACATTTGCACGTGGCGTTGTCCGCGCAATTCTCAAGGATGACGCACACGATATTCCAAGCCCGACGTTTGCGCTCGTCCAGAGCTACGAACAGGGCCGCTTACCGATTGCTCATATCGACTGCTACCGTATGGAAGGCGCGGACGAACTGCGGGAAATTGGCTTTGATGATGCGCTAATAAGCGGTGCCGCCCTGGTTGAGTGGCCGGAGCGGGTCGCGCAGCATCTGCCCGCTGACCGACTTGAAATCGCCCTCACGGACGGCTCCAGCGAGCACTTGCGTAACGTCACGATCAAGGGTCACGGCGTATGGAAGCCGCGGGCCAATCGCCTCAAGGCGATGATGAATTTTTGCTCTGGCACGGAATGGGCGAGGGCAACACCTCTGTTTCTTCAGGGTGATGCCTCAACACGTGCCTATGCACGTCTTCTCCGCAACGGTGACACTGTTGTTTTGATGGATTCACCGGCCCGGCCTGACGGGGCGCCCGTGCGGGACGGCAAGCCCTACAGCCAGCTCGTTCACTTGGCGGAAAATGTTAAACCGTTTGTCGCGATTGCCGGAGCGCTGGGAGAGGCTGGATTGAGCGTCCCGCGCATTCTTGCGCATGATCTGGAGAGCGGATTTCTCATAATGGAAGACCTGGGTGATCGCGTTTTTACAACCGAGCCAGGAAACGATCCTTCACTCGATGGGCTCTACGCGGCGGCTGTAGACGTGCTTGCGCATCTCAAGAACCATCCTCCAGTGTCTCCGCTCTCACTGCCTGCTGGTGAGAAGTACACGCTTCATGCCTATGACCAGGAAACGCTGGAGTTCGAGGCGGAGTTATTGCTCGATTGGTTCTATCCCGCGGTACACGGACATGCGGCTGGCGATGATGCGCGCAACACCTATCTCGACACGCTTCGGCCATTGTTGGGATCCGTCATAGGGCAAGATGAGGACTGGGTGCTGAGGGACTACCATTCTCCTAACTTGCTTTGGTTGCCTGATCTCGAGGGAATCGCACAGGTCGGCGTAATCGATTTTCAGGACGCTCTTGTTGGGCACGCAGCCTATGACCTTGTTGCACTGCTACAGGATGCTCGTCGCGATATCCCGGAGGATCTTGAAGGACGTCTGTTCGCCCACTACTGTCGCGCGCGTGCGCGAACTGAGGCTGGATTCGATCTCGCGTCGTTTTCTGCTGCATATGCAGTGCTCGGTGCGCAGCGCAACTGCAAGATCCTGGGCATATTTACGCGGCTTGCGAAACGTGATGGCAAACATGATTATCTCGCTCACATACCGCGTGTTTCGGGTTATCTGGAGCGAAACCTGGCCCATCCCCGCCTTGAGCAGCTTCGCGCATGGTTCGGCAAGAACCTGCCTGCTGACTTGCGGGCCAAACCGTTCAACTCGTAGCCGTCGGAGGGCCTTGTGAGCATGCCAAAGACAGCAATGGTGCTCGCAGCAGGGCTTGGCACGCGCATGCGTCCATTGACGGATAGTGTACCGAAACCGCTTGTGCCTCTGGTAGGCAAACCGCTCATCTCCCACGTCCTTGATCGCATTGCAGCTGCGGGTGTAGCTGAGGCGGTCGTAAACGTGCATCACATGGCTGATCAGATCGAAGCACATCTCGCTGGACGCGTGCATCCAAGTATCGTGATTTCAGACGAACGCGACATGCTGCTGGATACCGGCGGCGGTGTTGTTCACGCGCTTCCCAAGCTGGGCAATGCGCCCTTCTTCATCCACAATTCGGATTCGGTATGGATAGAGGGCGTTAACCCGTGCCTTGGACAGATGGCACAAGCTTGGGATGCTGATGTTATGGATACGCTGCTTCTACTTGCGCCCGTTTCCGCAACGCTCGGTTATGACGGACGCGGGGATTTCGCCATGGATACAAAAGGCCTCGTGCGCAGGCCCGAGCAGGGCGAGAGCGTACCATTTGTGTTTACCGGCGTATCCATTGCCCATCCCCACCTGTTCGAGGAAGCACCGGACGGAAAATTCTCGATGAACGTACTGTGGGACAGGGCAATCGACGCTGGCCGCGTATACGGCGTGCGGCACGAAGGTCTGTGGATGCATGTCGGCACGCCCGACGCAGTGCGCGCGGCCGAGGAGCGCTTGCGCCGTGAGCACGCGTGAAACCAAAGGCCCCCGGCTCTACACGATTCCGCCTGACGTTTCATTTCTCGACACGCTGGCACATTCGATCCTGACAGGTGATTTGCCGGTTGCGGGCGGAGAACCGCCCGACAAGCTTGATCTCGCTCGGTGGACGGTTCTTCTTCCCACGCGCCGCGCCGTACGCGCCCTTCAGGATGCGTTCCTGCGGATGTCAGGGAATGACGCCTTGCTGTTGCCGCGCATCCGCCCTCTCGGTGACGTTGATGAGGATGAACTCGAACTGGCGTCACCACGAGAAGCGGGAGAGGATGCTGTCCTGGCGCTGTCTCTTCCTCCTGCCATTGGCATCCTTGATCGGCGGTTGGCATTGACCACGCTCGTCCTGCGGTGGAGCCGGATTGCGGCTGAGACGGCAGAGGGCGAAGGCACCCGGACCCGCGCCACACCGGCACAAGCTGCGAGCCTAGCCGCCCAACTCGCCGTATTGATGGATTCACTGGATACCGAGCGCGTTGGTTTGGATGCTCTTGCCGCGCTGGTCCCTGAGCAGTTCGCCGAGCACTGGCAGAAGACATTGGATTTTCTGAACATCATCACCGAACACTGGCCGCGGATTCTGGAAGAGAACGGAGTGATGGGCCCATACGCCCGGCGCGATGCCTTGATGGCTGCTGAGACAGAGCGTCTTCTCGCGAACGAGCCAGATGCGCCGGTGATCGCCGCAGGTTCGACGGGCACCGTGCCGGCAACGGCTGCTCTGTTGGAAGCCGTTTCGAAACTGGGAAACGGTGCCGTCGTGTTTCCCGGCCTGGATGTTGCGCTGGACGAAGAAAGCTGGCTGGCGATCTCGGAGCCTGAACCTCATCCCGAGCACCCGCAATTTGGCATGCATCAATTTCTCTCCCGTCTCGGGATGACTCGAGAAGAGGTGATCGTTCTGGGTGCTGGTGATGGGAAGGGTGGCAGAGCCCGGCTTACATCTGAAGTGATGCGGCCTGCGGGCAAGACGGACAGGTGGCTCCAATTTGCGAAGAACGCCGACCGGGATGAGCTTGCGAGCGCTCTTGGCGGGCTTTTGCGTATCGATGCGCCAACAGAACAGGATGAAGCCGAGGTCATATCCCTGCTGCTCCGTGATGCGGTCGAGCAACCTGATCATACTGCCGCGTTGGTAACGCCTGACCGCAGGCTTGCCAGGCGTGTATCGGCGCGGCTTGAGAAGTGGGGTCTGCAGGTCGATGATTCCGCGGGCAAACCTCTGGCCAAGACACTGCCTGGTGCATTCATGGATGCAGTGGCCGAAGCCGCTGGAAGCGGTATGAGCCCGGTGCCTCTATTGGCACTGCTCAAGCATCCCTTGACGCGGTTGGGACGCAGAGCAGGAGAGATGCGCCGCGCTGTGCGGCTTTTGGAGCTTGCCGCATTTCGCCAGCCGGCAACGGCTAAGGGTCTTGCAGAGCACCGCGATGCCGTGGCTCGCGCCCGTGCGCGGGACGGAAAACACATTCACCCCAATATCAAACGTCTTGGCGAAGAGGACTGGCGTACAATTGATCTGTTGCTGAATGATCTCGAACTGGCATTCGAACCCTTGCGGGAACTCTTTCTGAGACACGATGATGAAGTGCAGTTTGACGCCATCCTGCGAGCCCATATCGAGGTGGGGCAGTCGCTTGCAAGCGATGAAACCGAAGTCAGTGCCGTCCTGTGGCGCGGGCAGGCAGGCGAAACACTCGCGAATTTTTTTGAGGCCATGCTCGCTGCAAAAAGCAATGACCTCCCAATAATACCTGCTGACTATCCGGACTTCTACCGGGCTTTCATTTCCGGACTGCCTGTGCGTGAACGCGTGCCTGCCCATCCGCGTGTTTTCATTTGGGGCCCGCTGGAGGCGCGCCTTCAGCGTCCCGATACGGTTGTGCTCGGCGGCCTCAATGAGGGCGTGTGGCCGGCGACAGTGGAAAGCGATCCGTGGTTGAGTCGGCCCATGCGCGCTGCGGTCGGGCTTTCAGCGCCAGAGCGGAGAATCGGTCTGTCCGCACATGACGTTGCCCAGCTCTTGGGTGTTGAGAAAGTGTATCTCACGCGGGCAGAAAAAGCAGACGGTACACCAACGGTCGCTTCGCGCTGGCTGCTCAGACTCGACGCCGTGCTCAGCGCGCTTGATCTGCGCGAAGCAATCAAGCCAATGGACCCCTGGCTTGATTGGGCACTGGCACGTGACATGGCAGATCCTGTCCCTGCTGCTGCACCGCCTGCACCAGCTCCGCCCGCTGACGCCAGACCGAAGCGTCTCTCAGTCACCCGCATCGAATCGTGGATCGCCAACCCTTACAGTATTTTTGCGCGGGATATCCTGAGGCTTTATCCCCTGGAGGCGCTAGCCGGTGAGCCCGATGCAGCGCTGAGAGGCATGCTCGTCCATGATGCACTTATGCAGTTTGCATTCGAGTATCCCGATCGACTGCCGCCAGATATTGCTGGGAAGCTTGTCAGTTTTGCCGATGATCTGTTTGCGGAGTATGGCGACAAGGTGCGTATCAGCGCGTTCTGGCGCGGTCAGATGGCGCATTTTGCCAGATGGTTTGCCACCACCGAGCATCAACGGCGCAACCACGTCACAAAAGTTTATGCGGAGGTGAGTGGCGTGCTGCCTCTGGAGGGGACTGCAGAATTCACACTGACCGCGCGTGCGGACCGCATCGATGTTCAAGACAATGGTGAGCTTGCAATCTACGACTACAAGACGGGAAACCCGCCGACACTAACCCAGGTTGATAAATCTTACGCTCCCCAGCTCGCTTTGGAGGCAGCAATCGCACGGTCGGGAGGGTTTGATGGTGTCCCTAGGGGATCTGCATCGCGTCTCGCTTATATTCGCGCCCGCGGCTACGGCCAGGGCGGTGAAGAGCGTGATGCCAGTAACAAACTTGCGCCAGAAGCGCTTGCCGACGAAGCGATTGAGCATTTGCGGCGGCTCGTATCTGATTATTCGAAGGAGGGGCAGCCCTATACGGCACTGAGACGTCCTGGCTTCTCCTACCGCTTCGATGACTATGCGCATCTGGCGCGTGTTGACGAATGGCAGTCCGGCGGCGGGGAGGAGTAGAATCCCATGTCCGTCACGCAATTTAAACAGGAGACAGATCGCAACCAGGCAGTTGCCTCCAACCCAGAAATTTCCGCATGGGTGTCGGCCAATGCCGGCACGGGCAAAACAACCGTATTGGTCAACCGTGTCCTGCGGCTTTTGCTGCAAGAAGACGAGACCCTTGGTGGCTACACGCGGCCTGAGGCAATCCTTTGTCTCACCTACACCAAAGCGGCGGCAGCCGAGATGGAGAACCGGCTGTATGGAATTTTGAGCGAGTGGTCGGTCATGGCCGAGCCGGATCTTGCGGGCGGGCTGAAGGACTTGCGAGGGCACGCCGCGACGCCGGGTGACATGGTGCGTGCACGCCAGCTCTTCGCGGTTGCGCTCGATACCAAGGGCGGACTCAAAATTCAGACTATCCATGCCTTTTGCGAGCGGTTGCTTCACCGATTTCCGCTTGAAGCAGATGTGCAGGCGGATTTCAAGGTTGTGGCTGATCAGGAGCAGCGAGCCCTGCGCGATGCCGCCATCGATGCAGTGTTGAGCGAAGCAGTTAAAGACGAAACTGCACCGCTTGGCCGAGCACTAATGCAGGTCATTGCAGCAACCGGCGAGGAGCGATTCCGCGACATCATCGGTGTCACACTTGGCAGCCGGGACGCGCTGCGCCAAATGAGCGATCTTGCGGGCGGCGACAAGAGGTTTCCTGATGCGGAGCGTCGCGGTATCGCACGGGCTCTCGGCGTCAGCATCGAGCGAAGCGTCACGGATGTTCTCAATGAGATGGCCGATGTGCTGAGCGATGGACAGATCGATTTCATGCTGGCGGATATTCCAGCAGAAAAGACGACGGAGCAGAGGTTGCTCAATGCATTGCGCAAGGCGCAGGCGCAGAAAGCCAACGAGCCGCGCGCGCAGGCGCTTCGCGATGCGTTTTTGACGCAACAGCATAAGCCGCGCGCAAATCTGCTGACCAAGGCAGTCAGAGAGGCGTTTCCTGAGGCGTTGCGCCAGCTGGAGGAGGCGCAGTCACAGATCGCAACACTCGCGCAGGAACAGGCAGTGCTGGAGATCGTTTCATCTACCGGCGCGCTTTTGACATTGGCAAATGCGATTATCCGTGAGTACGAACATTTGAAGGCGTCACGGGCAGCGCTGGACTATGACGATCTGATTGTGAAGAGCGTCAATTTGCTTGAAACATCCCGCGCTGCCGCATGGGTGCTCTACAAGTTGGACTACGGTATCGACCATATCCTCGTCGACGAAGCTCAGGACACCAGCCCGATCCAATGGCGGGTGATTGATGCACTGGCGCGGGAATTTTTCTCAGGGGAAAGCGCGCGAGAGACGGCGCGCACCCTGTTTGCAGTTGGGGATGAGAAGCAGTCGATCTATTCCTTCCAGGGTGCGGATCCGGAATCTTTCGGCATCCACGGTCGCGGGTTCGGGAGGCAGGCTCGAGACGCAGGACGCGAATTCAAGACCGTCCCGCTCACGGTATCGTTCCGTTCCACTGGACCGGTGCTCAGGACCGTCGACGAGGTATTCGCGCGTGGCGCGGCCCGAGAGGGAATGAGCTGGGCCGGTGACGAAGTAGTGCATCAGGCGATCCGCGAGGGTCAGCCAGGTCTGACCGAGTTGTGGGCGGTGGAAGTTCCGGAAGATCATGAGCCTGCCCATGCGATGCGGCCACAGGAGAGAGTTGCTGTTGGCCGGCACGTGCGCGACAAGCTGGCGGATCGGATAGCCCGCACGATCCAGCATTGGCTCGAGAAGCGCGAGCAACTTCCCTCACAAGGGCGCGACGTCCAGCCGGGTGACATTCTTGTTCTGGTGCGGAGCCGTGATGAATTCGTGGCCAAACTCATTCGCGCTCTCAAAGCACGCGGCATTCCCGTCGCTGGGGCCGACAGAATGAAGCTCGCGGAGCAGCTTGGTGTCATGGACCTGATGGCCGTGGGGGACTTCGTACTCATGCCGGAGGATGACCTGACACTGGCCACCATACTTAAGAGTCCGCTCATCGGCTTCGATGACGATGATCTGTTCGATCTGGCATATGGCCGTGACGGCGCCCTTTGGGATGCCTTGCGGCAGAAGGCAGATGAAAATGAGAAATATGCCGCGGTCGTTATACAACTAACTCACTGGCTCAATCAGGCGGACAGGGAGCCGCCCTATGAATTTTTTGCACGTGTCCTGGAAGAGGACCAGATGCGTATGCGCCTTGCGCTCGTCGCCCGGTTAGGGCCGGACACGGGTGATGCCATAGACGAGTTCCTCAATCTCGCGCTCGACTATGAACAACTCGCGCCGCCCTCGCTTCAGGGATTCCTCGATTGGATGCGTAAAGCCGAGATTGAGGTGAAGCGCGATATGGAGCAGCTTCGCAACGAAGTTCGCATCATGACCGTACATGGTGCGAAGGGCCTCGAAGCCAATATCGTTATCCTGCCTGATACCTGCAAACCACCAACCGGACGGGGTGGTGCCAAACCCAAATTGCTGCCGCTACCCCGCGCATCGGCACCCCCCAACAGCCCTGACCATCTCGTTTGGGTGCCTTCCGGCACAATGCCGCTGGAGGCCATAAGCGAGGCTAAGGAGTTGCTGAAAACGGCAGAGCGTGAAGAGCATAACCGGCTCCTATATGTGGCGATGACACGGGCCCGGGACAGGCTCTATGTGTGCGGTTGGCAGCAAGGGAAGGAACTGCCCGCCGATTGCTGGTATTCGCTTGTTTCTGAGGGGCTTAAGGAGTTGGGGCAAGAGGCCTCGGGTGTATTCGGCGAGCCTGTCTTCCGGTATGAAGTCGCAGCGACGGAGGAAGCTGCGCAAGCAGACCGCAAAGTGGAGGCATCGGAGGTTCTGGTGGCGCTGCCTTCCTGGGCGTTGACTGATGCTCCACAAGAGGAACCGGCCAGTCTCGCGCTCACACCGTCGGCTGTTCCGGAGATTTCGAGTAGCGCAACGCAAGAGATGCTGCGCACCGAGCAGGATGTGGAACCTCCGCTCTCGCGCGCCGGTGCAGCGCGTTTCGTGAGGGGAAATCTCATACACGCGTTGCTGGAGCATCTGCCCGGGGTTCCATCTGACCAGCAGGAACAAGTTGCCCGCGCATTCGTCGACGCCCGTGGTTCAGCGCTTGATGAGGCGCAACGCAAGGCAATTGTGACAGAAACAATGGCGATCCTGATACATGAGGATTTTGCACCGCTTTTCGGCCCGGGAGGTTTGGCGGAAGTTCCAATCATCGGACGATTACCGCGAAAGGCGGCTCCATCGCTGGAACTTAGCGGTCAAATCGATCGGTTGATCGTGGGCGATGACGAGATTTTGATCGTTGACTACAAGACCAACCGCCCGCCGCCATCCAAGCCCGAGAATGTAGCCCCGCTCTACAGACGTCAACTTGCTGCTTACAGGGCCGCCCTCAGCCAGATTTACCCCGGCAAGCGGGTTCGCGCGGCGCTTCTGTGGACTGCGGTACCGCACATTATGGAGATCCCCGGTGATATATTGGACGAAGCAGCCGCGAGCTTCGACGCGCTCTAGCCAGCCCTTGACGGCGAGGGGGCGGGCACATACGTTCCGTGCGACTTTGATGGGTTCGGATTGATTCCGAAGCCCGGAACACAGGAGACGCACTCCATGACGAGTTCTGAGGTATCTGACGACACATTCGAGGATGAAGTCCTGAAATCCGGTACGCCGGTCGTAGTGGACTTCTGGGCTGAATGGTGTGGTCCCTGCAAACAGATTTCTCCCGCGCTTGAAGAAATCGCCACTGAAATGGCCGGCAAGGTCAAAATTGCCAAAATCAACATCGACGAAAATCCGAGCACGCCGGGCAAATACGGCATCCGGGCGATTCCGACGTTGATGTTGTTCAAGGACGGCGAAGTGGCTTCGACGCAGATGGGCGCTCAACCCAAGGGCAAACTTTTGGACTGGATCAACGACGCTATTTCCTGATCATAGCCTTTGTGGGTCAGATTATGCTGTAAAGCCCCGGTCCAGAGCCCGGGGCTTTATTTTTCGAGTGATCCAAGGATGTGCCCCGCCAAATAGAGCGAGCCGCAAATCAAGATTCGCAGCGGCTCGTCTGACTGTTGGCGGCTTTCCTTCAGCGCCGTGAGGAAGTCTGGCTCGGGATGCGCATCAAGCCCCGCAGCACGAGCGATCTCTGCCAACTCATCCGCACCGTAGGCCTTGTCCCTGTCCGGCACGGTGAGCGTTGCCGTCCACTTGGCAAGGCCGGCGAAGTGTTTGAAGAAGGCAGACGCATCCTTGCCCGTCATCATTCCGCAAATCAGGTGCAGGGGGCGTGGTACCCGCTCTTCCATCTCGGCCATGGCGCGCGCCAACGCTTCAGCCGCGGATTCGTTGTGTCCCCCATCGAGCCAGATTTCTGAACCCTTCATTACATATGGCTGAAGGGAAGGGTGCGTCAGGCGCTGAAGCCGGGCCGGCCAGCGCGCCGATTTAAGTCCGCGCGCCATTGCGGCTTCGTCGATTCCGCTATCTGCCAGCGAACTTGTGGCCGCCAGAGCGAGGCCGGCATTGTCGATCTGATGGCGTCCGGCAAGGCGCGGCAATGGCAAATCAACCAGGCTTGCATCGGTCTGGAAGACCAACCGGCCATGTTGCTCGAAGGCATCCCAAGCCTGGCCTTGATCAACAAGTCTTGCGCCGAGCTCTTGCGCGCGCGAAGCGATTGACTGGAATGCTTCCGGTGCCTGACGAGCGACGACACAAGGCACATCCCTTTTCAGAATTCCGGCCTTTTCACCTGCAATCATTGCGAGGTTGGAGCCGAGGTAGCGCTCGTGATCGTGGGATACGGACGTAATGATCGTCAGGGCAGGACGCGACACCACGTTTGTCGCATCAAGTCGGCCACCAAGACCAGTTTCAAGCAGCACATAGTCCGCAGGGTTCTCCGCAAAGGCGAGGAAGGCTGCAGCTGTCGTAATTTCAAAAAAGGTGATTGGCTCATCGCCGTTCGCTTCCTCGGTGCGGAGGAGATAAGTAGACAAATCCTCTTCTGAGATATGAACCGCACCATGTGGGCCAGCCAGCGCGATGCGTTCGTGGAACCGCACCAGATGCGGAGATGTAAACACATGCACACGCTTGCCTGCCGCCTCCAGAATGGCCTTGAGGTAGGCGATGACCGAACCCTTGCCATTGGTCCCGGCCACATGGATGACCCCTTGCAAGCGTTCCTGAGGGTTGCCGAGGGTGGTGAGTAACCGCTTCACTCGGTCAAGTGTCAGGTCGATCACTTCCGGATGCAGCGATTCCATCCGTTTAAGAATCTCGGCACTGGATTGGCTGCAAGGGGCGGCAGGGCTGTCGGCGCGCCCAACGGAAGGTGTCAGAGATGTCATTGGAAATGAACGGCCTCAGTTGGGCGCGGCGTTGCTAGTCGGCAGCAGGGCGGGTATCGCCATTTTGCACTTCGTTGTCCGTGCTCTCGTTCTGAGGAACGTCCTCCGTTTCAGCGTCCTCAATGCCGCTCTCATCGGAGGCAGCGTGTTCTTGAAGCGGTATCTCCTGGTCTGCCATGCCAGTGCTGAGTTCATCACGTCGCGCATCCATCAAAAGCTTGCAGATGCGGCTCAGTGTTTCACGCAGCTTGTGACGGTGGACGACCATGTCGACCATGCCGTGTTCCAGCAAATATTCCGAGCGCTGGAAGCCTTCGGGAAGTTTTTCCCGGATGGTCTGCTCGATTACCCGCGGACCTGCAAATCCGATGAGTGCGCCGGGCTCTGCAATATGAATGTCGCCCAGCATTGCATATGACGCGGTGACGCCACCTGTCGTTGGATGGGTGAGGACGACAATGTAGGGAAGGCCGGCTTCTTTCAGCTCTTGTACGGCGACAGTTGTGCGAGGCATCTGCATGAGAGAGAGAATGCCCTCCTGCATGCGCGCGCCACCTGAGGCAGCAAACATGATAAAGGGCGTTTCACGGGATATGGCTTCCCGCAAGCCGGTAATAACTGCCTCACCTGCAGCCCGCCCGAGCGAACCGCCGAGAAATGCGAAGTCCTGGGCCGCCGCGACAACGGCCGTACCATCCAAGGTGCCGGCGCCAACAAGTACCGCGTCATTGAGGCCTGTCTTGGAGCGGGCGTCTTTTAGCCGGTCGGTGTAGCGTCGCTCGTCGCGAAACTTTAGTGGATCGGCACTCACTTCAGGCGTTGCGATGGCTTCGAATTCGTCCCCATCAAACAGGAAACCCAACCGCGCTTCGCCTGTCATGCGCATATGGTAGTCGCTGCCCGGAACCACAAACTGGTTCGCTTCCAGATCTTTGTAGTGAATCATTTGCCCGCTTTCAGGACATTTGATCCATACATTGTCCGGCACTTCCCGCTTGGACAGGATGCGCTGAATCTTGGGACGGACGACGTTGTTAATCCAGTTCACGGTCTTTTCCTCAGTTCGATAGCTTTGAGTCTGGTGACCAGCATTTCCACGAGCCTAGTTTTGGCGTAAGGCTATTTCGCGGCCGCAGTTTCGCTTTTCGCGAGCCCGCCTGCAAGGCCTCTTACCAAGTCGGTGACCTTGCTAACAGTGTCCCTGCCTGGCTTCTCGTTATCATCGAGCGTGGACTTGAGGGCATCAACGAGTGCTGTTCCCACCACAACCCCGTCAGCACCTTCGGCAATCGCCCGAGCTTGTTCGGGCGATCTGACGCCAAAACCAACCGCGACCGGCAAATCCGTTTCTTTCTTGATGCGCGCCACATGGGCGTGCACATCCCTTGGGTCGGGCGCTTTGGTGCCCGTGATGCCGGCGATTGAGACGTAGTAGACAAACCCCGACGTGTTTGAGAGTACGGCAGGCAGGCGTTTCCCGTCGGTGGTTGGCGTCGCCAGGCGGATGAAATTAAGCCCCGCATTCAGTGCGGGAATGCACACTTCCTCATCTTCCTCAGGCGGCACATCCACAACAATGAGGCCATCTACGCCAGTCTCTAGGCAGTCGGCAATGAAGGCGTCCACTCCGTAGATGTAAATCGGATTGTAGTACCCCATCAGGACAATCGGTGTGTCATCGTCCTGCTTGCGAAACTCGCGGACCATTTGAAGTGTCTTCTTCATGGTCTGACCGGCCTTCAGTGCGCGCTGGGATGCGGCCTGAATCGCCGGTCCGTCAGCCATCGGGTCGGAGAAGGGCATGCCGAGCTCCACAACATCCGCACCCGCGCCAGGGAGCTGTCTCAGGAGCTCCAGTGACGTCTCATAGTCGGGATCACCGGCGGTGGTGAATGTCACCAGCGCCCCACGCCCCTCCTTCTTCAATGCTGCAAAGCGTGCGTCGATGCGGGTGGCCATTCCTACATCTCCACGCCGAGATGCTTGGCTACGGCAAAAACATCCTTGTCGCCGCGTCCGCACAGGTTCATCACCAGCAGATTGTCTTCCGGTAGCGTCGGGGCGAGCTTTGCGACTTGGGCCAGAGCATGGGATGGCTCAAGGGCGGGTATGATGCCCTCAAGCTGCGTGCAAAGCTGGAACGCGTCGAGTGCTTCCTTGTCGGTGATGGGGACATAGGTGACCCGGCCGGTATCGCGCAACCAGGAATGTTCCGGACCCACGCCTGGATAGTCGAGCCCGGCGGAAATCGAATGGCCTTCGATGATCTGGCCGTCGTCATTCTGGAGCAGATAGGTGCGGTTGCCGTGAAGTACACCTGGAGCGCCGCCATTCATGGAGGCACAATGGTCTTCGGGGTCGTCGAGGCCGCGCCCGCCCGCTTCCACACCATAGATGGCGATATCTTTGTCATCGAGGAACGGGTGAAACAATCCGATGGCATTCGAACCGCCACCAATGCATGCGACCAGCGTATCGGGGAGGCGGCCTTCCGCTTCCTGCATCTGTTCGCGCACCTCGTTGCCGATCACAGACTGAAAGTCCCGTACCATCGCCGGATACGGATGCGGACCGGCCGCAGTACCGATGATGTAAAATGTGTCATGGACATTGGCCACCCAATCCCTGAGTGCCTCATTCATGGCATCTTTGAGCGTACCGGTCCCGGCGGTGACGGGTCGCACCTCCGCGCCGAGTAATTTCATGCGGAACACGTTGGGTGCCTGACGTTCTATATCCGTCGCACCCATATAGACCACACATGGCAGTCCAAAACGTGCCGCCACTGTGGCCACGGCCACACCGTGCTGACCGGCGCCAGTCTCGGCAATAATGCGGGTCTTGTTCATACGTCTGGCAAGCTGGATCTGTCCCAGGCAATTGTTGATCTTGTGGCTACCTGTGTGGTTCAACTCGTCGCGCTTAAAATAGATCTTCGCACCGCCCAGATGTGTAGTGAGCCGTTCAGCAAAATAGAGCGGGCTCGGGCGTCCGCCATAGTGCGTATTCAGATGCGTGAGTTCGCGCTGAAATTCCGGATCAGTCTTGGCCTTTTCGTAGGCCTGCTCAAGTTCGAGTATGAGCGGCATCAGCGTCTCGGCAACGAAACGCCCGCCATAGAGGCCGAAATGACCACCCTCGTCCGGCCCGCCGCGGTAGGTGTTCGGAGCATTCATTTGGGGTGTTTCAGGCATTTTCTGGCTCATGGCTGGTTTCTGGATGCGATGCGGATTTTGCAATCTCGATAAAACGCCGGATCAAGGCATCGTCCTTTACGCCTGGCGCGCTTTCTACGCCCGAAGACACATCGACGATCGGTGCGTTTGTTTCGGCAATGGCTGCTGCAACATTATCCGGGTTGAGCCCGCCTGACAGCATGAAACTGTTGCTTCTCTTAACGCTCATGAGCGCCTGCCAATCGAATGGCATGCCATTGCCACCGGGCAGTGCGTCGACCTTCCCGTCCGGCGCCTTGGAGTCGTACAGAATTAAATCGGCGCATTCCTCATATGCGCGGGCGGTTTCCACATCTGACGATGTTTCGACCTTAACTGCCTTAATAACCGGGCGGTTAGCGATGGCCCTTATTTCGCGAACACGTTCGGGCGGCTCATCGCCATGCAACTGGATGAGATCTGGTGTAACCTGATCGAGGACTCGCTGTAGTGCAGCACTATCCGGATTGACCAGCAGAGCCACGGATTGCGCTTGCCCGCGCCCGCGATCTGCGAGCATGGCTGCGGTTTCGTGGCCCACGTTGCGCGGCGAGGGTTCGTAAAATACGAGCCCGAAATAGTCTGTTCCGGCTTCGAGCGCTACGTCCAGCGCGCGGGCGGTTTTCAAACCACAGATTTTTACTTTTACGCTCATTGCTTTTGGTTTTTCCGGAGGGGCGGCCAGCTCCGAATTGTGGAGTTTCATCTTCCTGCGCAAACTAGGAGATCACGTCAACGCTGTCCATGCAGGGGCTGCGTGTTACTCGGCTGCCTCAGCACTGCCTAGTCGTGGCGTATGCGCGGCGCGTAGCTGCTCGTTGAGCTGATCGGTTTCTGAACGAAGAGCCGTTGTCTCCCTCGCGCGCGCTTTGGCTTCCTTACGCCATTTGCTCTGACCGAACCACGTAACAATACCTCCAATCAACAGCCCTGCCAGGAATGCGGCCAGCAGGAACAAAAAGAAGGGAGCATCTAACGTAAGAAAAGGGTCATCGGAGGATAGTGGGTCAAGGTTCAACTGCACGGAATGGCGGTTTGCCAGAGCAAACGCGACCAGGATCACCCCAGCAGGTAACACCAAAAACAGCCAGATAAATTTTCTGAACACCAATTGACCCCGTTCAACTGGATCACTTGCCGCAATGGAGGGCAGTGTCCTCAAATGGCCCGGCGGTCTCTTTCTGCCAGATGTGCCAACATTCAGCCGGTAGGCGCGAACACCAGACCGCTACACCTAACCGATGCTACTGCCATTGCCACCTTCAGAGGGACCGTAATCCCGGTTCAGCCGTTCGCGCAACTCTTTGCCTGTTTTGAAGAAGGGAACATACTTCTCTTCTACGAACACAGTATCGCCAGTCCGGGGGTTGCGCCCCTGCCGTGCGGCGCGGTGCTTTACCGTGAATGCGCCAAAGCCGCGCAGTTCGACGCGGTCGCCGCGGGCCAGCGCGGCAATGATCTCTTCCAGGATTGTATTGACGATGCGCTCAACGTCCCGCTGGTAGAGATGCGGATTTGCGGAGCCGATCCGCTGAATGAGTTCAGACTTAATCATGACGCAACCTCAGCTTCTTTCCCCCTTGCGCCTATCTATTTGGCTCTTATTAGTTTTTCGGCGCGCTTAGTTCTGCTGAGCGTGCCAAACAGAGACCAAGCCGTCAAGCCGAACACGGTCTAATGTGCTTCCCGGACCAAGCACCGATTCAACAGCTGTGATAGGCAATCCGGCCCATTGCGCGAGGGATTTGACCGCCACGCGGAACCATCCCAGATTTCCAGAACTGCCAATCTCCCAGTCCATGACCTCAAGTTTTTTCGGCACATTTCGATTTTCTTGGAGCCAGGCAATGGCGTCGTCCTCACCACCGATCTGGTCAATGAGTTTCCATTTCAGGGCCTGGCGACCAGAATAAATTCGCCCCTCCGTCAGTCCCGGCACTGTGGCAGGGTCGAGAGAGCGCCGCTTGGCAACCAGCCCAACGAACCATTTCTGGGACTCCGACACCATTTCACGCGTCAATTCACGCCCCGGCTCGCTCAGCGGTCGGAAAGGTGAGGGTACAGCTTTGAGCGGGCCGCTCTTAACTTCTTCCATCTTGATGCCGAGCTTGCTCAATAGCTCGGTTACCTCAGCCCATTGCAGGATGACACCGACAGATCCCGTTATGGTGCCACCGCGCGCGACGATATGATCTGTGGCGATCCCCACCATGTAGGCAGCCGATGTCGCGACCGTCGAAAAAACAGCCACTACAGGCTTCTTCTCGCCGAGTTTGAGAATCGCACGATATAAAGATTCTCCGCCGACGGTGGTTCCGCCGGGGCTGTTTATTCGCAGAATGACGGCTTTGGTCGACTGCGAATTGCCGATCTTCTCAAGCAGTTCTTCACGCTTGCGGTTTTGCCGGATCAACCCTGTAATATCCACACGAGCAATATGCGCGCCATAGCCGAAGGCGGCGGCAATCTTCTCGTTTTGCAGGGTGAGCGTCGCAACGAGTGCAATTATTGCGACGACGGTCAGAACGCGCCAAAGGGTAACGCTGCGCTTGAGCCGCCGCCTGTCGACAAGAAAATCAGCTCGCAGAGTCATTAAGCTCCACCCGGCTGCAAAGGTCCGATGCCAATCCGCATGCCAGAAGAAACGAGGGATATGAGCCTTCTAGCTCTCCTCGCCCTTGCTATCGTCCGCATCATCGCCAGAACTGTCACCTTCCTCAGCCTTGGCTTCCGGTTCGTCTTTTGCCTTGGCCTTGGATTTCGGCTTGGCCTCCTCAGCCTCAGCCTCAACCACAATCTCGGCTTCTTCTTCGCCGTCTGTGTCTTCCTTGGCCTTATCGAGGGCAGCACCCAGAATATCGCCGAGTGACGCACCACTTACGGTCGAGCCGTACTGTTTGACGGCTTCTTTTTCCTCGGCGATTTCAAGCGCCTTGATTGAGACGGTTAGCTTGCGCGCTGCCGGATCAACCTGTGTGACCACAGCATCGACTTTTTCACCAGCCGCGAAGCGTTCGGGCCGCTGTTCGGATCGGTCGCGCGACAAGTCGGATCGGCGGATAAAGGTCGTCATGTCAGAGTCCGACAGCTTGACCTCAAGCCCCCTGTCCTTAACCTCAATAATCTCGCAGGTAACCCGCGAGCCTTTCTTGAGGCCGCTATCGCTCTTGAGCGGATCGTCGCCCATCTGCTTGATGCCGAGCGAGATGCGTTCCTTTTCCGCATCGGCTTCAAGGACAACGGCTTTGACCACATCGCCTTTCTTGTAGTCCTGAATGGCCTCTTCCCCGGAGCGATTCCAGTCGAGATCCGAGAGATGAACCATGCCATCGACGCCGCCATCCAACCCGACGAACAGGCCGAATTCGGTAATATTGCGGATCGCGCCTTCAATCTGTGTTCCAACCTTGTTGCTCTCGGCAAAGGCAGTCCACGGGTTCTCCTGGATTTGTTTGAGTCCAAGAGAGATCCTGCGTTTCTGCGGGTCGACCTCGAGCACTTGAACCTCGACCTCCTGGCTTGTCGACACGATTTTCCCGGGGTGGACGTTCTTCTTGGTCCAGCTCATTTCAGATACGTGGATCAGACCTTCGACGCCTGACTCAAGCTCAACGAATGCACCATAGTCGGTGATATTCGTCACTGTGCCGGATACGCGGGTCCCAATCGGATACTTCGCTTCGACGCCTTCCCACGGATCGGATTCGAGTTGTTTGATGCCGAGAGAGATGCGCTGTGTTTCGGGATTGATGCGGATGATCTGCACCTTGACTGAATCGCCGACCTTGACGATTTCGGTCGGATGGTTGACCCGCCGCCACGCCATATCGGTGACATGCAGCAGACCGTCAATTCCGCCGAGATCAATGAACGCACCGTAGTCGGTTATGTTCTTTACGACCCCTTCGATAACCTGACCTTCTTCAAGCTTGGCAACAATTTCGCTGCGCTGTACCGCTCGGGTCTCTTCGAGAACGGAGCGGCGCGAGACAACAATGTTGCCACGCCGACGATCCATCTTGAGGATCTGGAATGGTTGCGGGACGTTCATGAGAGGCGCGATATCGCGCACCGGCCGGATATCGACCTGACTCCCAGGCAGGAACGCTACCGCGCCATCCAGGTCTACGGTGAAACCGCCCTTGACCCGGTTGAAGATGATACCTTCGCAGCGTTCGCCCTTCTTGAATTTTTCCTCAAGCCGCACCCAGCTCTCTTCGCGGCGTGCTTTTTCACGTGAGAGAACCGCTTCGCCAAGCGCATTTTCAACCCGCTCAAGATAGACTTCCACGTCGTCGCCGACGGTAATGGTTGGATCCTGGCCCGGAAGAGTGAACTCTCTCAGCGGGACGCGGCCTTCGGTCTTCAGGCCGACATCGACAACCGCAAGGTCTTTTTCTATGGCGATGACTTTTCCCTTTATGACGCTGCCTTCTGCAAGGGCGGAATCACCTAGGGTCTCCTCCAACAGCGCGGCAAAATCCTCCCGCGTCGGATTGAGTTCACTTATCTGCGCTTCGCTCATCAAGTCTCCGTTTGCCTGCTCGGTGGCCGTCCTGCGCTTGATGTACTCGCGGCGGCATCAAAAAACTGGCTTGTCTCTGGCCGGGAGGCCCATCCACCCGGCGCGTAAGTCCTTCAATCTATTGTGTTCCGTTGATATGGCCAGCTGATCCGACGAACCGCGTCATCCGGGCATACCAAATGGCCTGCCATCCTTACGCCTGCGAAATCGCTGTGTCGATAAGTTTTACGGCGGCCTTAAACGCCGCCTCTATACCCAAATCGGAAGTATCGAGCAAGTGTGCGTCTTCGGCTGGCCTTAAAGGAGATATGGCGCGCGAGCGGTCCGCCTCGTCCCGCGCTGCGATTTGTGCATGAATTTCTTCATAGGAAATGTCGTGCCCAACCTCCATAAGTTCCTTGTAGCGGCGCTCTGCTCGCACGTCTGTAGAAGCTTCCACGAAGATTTTCACGTCGGCCTCGGGACATACGACTGTCCCAATGTCGCGGCCCTCGATGATCGCTCCCTCTCGCCTGCTCGCAAACACACGCTGAAATTTGAACAGCGCCTCACGTACGGCCCCAATTTTGGCCACCCTTGCCGCTGCTTGTCCAACCTCCGGTGTTCGCAGGGCCGGGTCGTTGAGTGTTCCCGATTCCAGAGATTGCGCGGCATCAGCCGCGGCGGCTTCATCGTCCAGGGCTTTGCCGGCTGTGAGTATGTCGCGGGCAACTGCGCGGTAAAGCGAGCCCGTGTCGAGATGGGCAAGGCCGTAATGTCCGGCAAGTTTCTTGGCGAGCGTGCCCTTTCCCGAAGCCGCCGGTCCGTCCATCGCAATCAGCATTTACCTCGAAGCCCCGTTTTCCAGTTGCCTCATCTCAACTGCTTTCCTCGATATGTGCGCCCAGTTCTCTCATCATTTCGGCAAATCGGGGAAAGCTGGTGGCAATGATGGGCGCATTGTCGATTGTAACCGGTTGCTCGGCACCGAGCCCCAGAATGAGGAATGCCATGGCGATCCGGTGATCCATATGTGTTGCAACCTCTGCACCGCCGGGTGCAGTTCCTTTTCCGTGCACGATCAGGCTGTCGTCAGTGGCGGTCGCATCGACGCCGCATGCGATGAGCCCGGCAAGGGTTGAGGCGAGCCGGTCGCTTTCCTTCACACGCAATTCGCTCAACCCCTCCATGCGCGTTTCGCCTTGGGCAAAAGCGGCAACGGCAGCAAGGACGGGATACTCGTCAATCATCGTGGGAGCCCTGGAGGCTGGCACGGCGATTCCTTTGAGTGCGCTCGACGAGACACGGATATCCGCCACCGGTTCTCCACCTTCCTCGCGCATATGCTCAAACTCTAGAGTTGCCCCCATCTCCTTCAGTGTCTGGTAAAATCCGGTCCGTGTGGGGTTTGCCAACACGCCCTTAATGGTGATTTGGGAGTTTTCCGCAACGAGCGCCGCCGCAGCCAGAAATGCTGCCGAACTGGGATCTCCGGGCACCGTGACGGCACGGCCTGACAACTGGGCGTCGCCCTTCACTGTAATTGAGGTGTGGCCATCTTTGCTCGACATCGCGATATCTGCCCCAAAAAAAGTCAGCATTCGCTCTGTGTGGTCACGGGTCGGCGTTTTTTCGATCACCGTGGTTTCGCCTGGCGCATGCAAGCCGGCAAGGAGTACGGCGGATTTCACCTGAGCTGAAGGTACGGGAAGCTCATAGACCATCGGCACGAGGTCGGCGGACCCGATAAGGGTGAGCGGGAGGGTATCGCCATCACCCTCCACCCCGAGGCCCATACGCTTCAGTGGTGTGAGGACGCGCCCCATGGGCCGACGGCACAACGACTCATCTCCGGTGAATATGGCGCGCACGTCGTTGCCTGCCACGAGCCCCATCATTAGTCTGGCCCCAGTTCCCGAATTCCCGAAGTCCAGCACCTCGGGCGGTACCGTTAATCCACCCACGCCGCGTCCGAAAACCCGCCACACGCCATCCTCGCGGTCAACGCCGGCGCCGAGCGCCTGTAGGGCGTTGCCGGTTGCGAGGACGTCCTCGGCCTCGAGAAGACCGGTTATGTGCGTGATCCCGGTTGCCATTGCCCCGAGAATCAGCGCCCTGTGGGAAATTGACTTGTCGCCGGGCACATTGACGTGCCCATTTAGCGCCTGAGATTTTGAAGAAGTCAGTTTGGAAGAGGGCATGATATAGGTGCGCCTTGCGGCGTTTGGTTTCGATGTTGGCGGTCATCAACCGCACCAGTAGGGGCGGCGCAATTGAGCCGCTCGTGCTTGCATCTGTCAACGTTGATTGTCAACCGGCGGTGGATGGTCGTTTTTAGCTTTTGACACCGGCGGCCTGCCATGGCAAGGAACCCGCGATTCGAGCAGATTTAGGGATATCGCATGTCAAAGGAAGTACGAGGAACAAAGCGGCTTTGCGAAAGCTGCGGCGGCAAGTTCTACGACTTGGGACGCACGCCCATCGTGTGTCCCATGTGCGAGACCGAATTCGTCGTCGTGCAAGCGAAGCCGAAAGCGCAGCCAAAAGCCGCGCCAAAACCGGAGCCTGAACCCAAGGCGGCGCCGGAACCAAAACCCAGCGTGGAAAAGGCTGAGGCCCCGGCGGCGGAAGTCGTCAGTCTGGACGAGGTTGCCGCAGAAGAAGAGGTTGTCGACGACGCTGACCTTGCAGATATCGATGGCGACGAGGAAAACATTCCGGCAGCCGATGAGGAAGACAATACCTTCCTTGTGGAGGACGAGGACGAACCCGGCTCCGATGTCAGTGGAATTATCGGCACACCGGTTGAAACCAAGGATGAAACCTGATTGTCGGGAGGCGAGGTTGCCTTGGCGCATCGCACTTGATCGCACAGTCAGGGTGGCATAACTAATCACTTCATCGGTTTCTGAGGAATTTCCTGTTGAAACCGTATGTGTGGGGCCATAGCTCAGTTGGGAGAGCGCGTGAATGGCATTCACGAGGTCGGCGGTTCGATCCCGCCTGGCTCCACCATTCCCCACAAATTCCCGACAACACGCACCGCAAGGTAATTGCAGCTGAATTGTGCATTGCTCGCTCTGCGGGTGTTTGTGCGCAACGCACGCAAAGCGCTAACCATTTGTAAACCAGAATCGCTGCAACTTCAGATAGAACAAATCAGAATTGCGCGCGCTCGTGTGCAATGGCTCATTCATAGCTTTCAAACGGCAAAACACTCTGCGAGGCAAACATGCTCAAGAAGTCACTCGGCGCATTCAAAGGCGGCAAAGGCGGTAGTTCATTCCGGGAGATGGTCGACAGGATGCCCATTGCCGTAATGACATGCGATCTCAAGACTTTCAAAATTGACTATGTGAACGAGGCCACAATTGAAGGTCTCAAGTCGATTGAGAGCGCACTACCGTGCAAGGCGGAGGAGATTGTTGGCCAGTGCATCGATATTTTTCACAAGGAACCCGGACATCAGCGAAAACTTCTCTCTGATCCATCCAATCTGCCGCACCATGCGGAAATTGAATTCGGTGGAGAAATTCTCGACCTCAATGTGAGTGCCATCTACGAGGGTGGAAAGTATGTCGGACCCATGCTGTCATGGCAGGTCGTGACTGAGAAAGCGCGGAACGAGGCTGAAGGCAAGAAGCTGCTGACAATGCTCGACGAAATGCCCGTCAACGTGATGCTGCTTGACAAAGATACGTTTGAAATCTCTTACATCAACAAGACCAGCATTGATACGCTCAGGCCCCTGCAAGACCTGCTTCCCGTACCAGTTGATAAGCTCCAGGGTCAGTGCGTTGACGTGTTCCACAAGAATCCCGCGCATCAACGGAAGCTTCTGAGTGATCCCTCGAGCCTGCCCCACAACGCCAAGATCAAGCTTGGTGATGAAACCCTTGATCTGCGAGTTTCTGCGGTGAACGATGAAAACGGCAACTATATGGGACCGATGTTGAGCTGGGTGGTGGTTTCCGACCGGGTCGCGCTTGCCGACAATTTCGAACAAAATGTTGGTTCCGTCGTCGGCGCCGTCTCATCGGCCGCGACAGAACTGGAGGCGAGCGCATCATCGATGAGCGCCTCCTCGGAGGAAACGAATGCGCAGGCTGGTACTGTTGCTACCGCGTCTGAGCAGCTTCAAGCATCGATTCAGGAAATTTCACAGCAGGTTACGACAAACAACGATATTGCGCAGAAAGCGCAGAAGGAAGCTTCGCAGACAAATGACCTGATTTCAGGTCTTTCTCAGTCGGCGAGCTCGATCGGCGAAGTGGTCAACATGATCAAGGACATCGCTGAACAGACAAACCTGCTCGCGCTCAATGCGACGATTGAGGCTGCACGCGCAGGCGAAGCAGGCAAAGGATTTGCCGTGGTTGCCTCCGAGGTCAAGGAACTGGCGACACAGACCGCCAAAGCGACGGAGGAGATCGCCCAGCAGGTTGAGGAGATCCAGAGCGCGACGGGAACCTCGGTCGATGCCATTGGTTCAATCAATTCGATTATTGACGAAATGGCACAAATCTCGGCCGCTATCGCGGCGGCTATTGAAGAACAATCTTCCGCGACGCAACAGGTTGTGGAGAACATCGCTGGAGTTTCCCAGGCCTCAAAAGAGACAGGCAGCATTGTCACCGGTGTAACCGAGGCAGCTGGCACATTGTCCACCGAGGCAGAGTCGCTGAAATCGCGCGTCGATGAATTCCTCTCGCAGGTTCGCTCTATCTAACAGAAAACCAGCTCTTGTTACCCATTGCGCGGCGTGAACCTGAAAAATGGTTCACGCCGCTTTGATATGTGCGCCGCCGCAAGTGCTTGTATCGGGCATTCTCCCACCCCATATCAGAAACGTGACCGCGGTGCCTTGTAGGGCCGCGGCTGGAGGCATGGCGCCTAGCAGGGCCGGGTTTCCTGACAACGCACATGTTCAGTCGCTTTAGGTAGGGCTTATTAGTATGTCGCGCACTTCACTCCTCAACAGCCCGCTTTTACTGGGCTTTGACGAAATCGAACGCCTCCTCGATCGCGTTTCCAAAGGGTCGGGTGACGGCTATCCGCCATACAATATTGAGCGCCTGTCCAATGGCGAAGACCGTGATATTTTGCGCATAACGCTTGCCGTTGCCGGGTTCACCAGAGATCAGCTCGACGTGTCGGTGGAAGACAGCCAGCTCACCATTCGCGGCAAGCAGGAAGATGAGGATGAGCGCGTCTATCTGCATCGTGGCATCGCGGCCCGGCAATTCACCCGCACATTCGTGCTCGCTGACGGAATTGAAGTTTGCAGCGCGGACCTCAACAACGGTCTGTTGTCGATCGATCTTGTGCGTCCTGAGCCTGAACGCCAACTGAAGAAAGTCGAGATTACTCAGGCTAACTAGAAACCTCGGCGGCATTGAAGCTCTGGATTGTCTTCTGTGCCACCTCAAAGCAAGTGGCATTTGCAGGTGCCGCGAGCTGACTGTGCAAATTGCAAAGCCAAGCCTGCCAACAAAAGGAGGCTAAAATGATGAACGAACAAAGTGACGACAGAAAAACCGGTATTGGCCCCGCGACCGTCATGAGCGCGCTCGATTTCGCGCGGCTTGGAGATGGGCAGGTTGCCTATGTAAAACAGATCGACAGCGATCAGGCTCGCGATCTTTTTCCGGCGCTTTCAGGGTTGCCTGAAGGTATTGACCTGTTCGCGCTTGTCAGCGCTGACGGCACGCCTCTTGGGCTGACCGACAGCCGTGATTCAGCAATTGCCAGCGCAATCACCAACGATCTCGAGCCAGTGAGCGTTCACTAGCCAGGCATCGGTGTGGGGTGCCTGCGGCTCTCGCCAATATAGGTTCGGTTGGGTTGTATTTAGGCCGCGTGTTCTTTTTCTGCTTCCGTCAGGATGGCGTAAATTGCCTCACTGCTTCCTGCGATCCGCAAATCTTCAATGGAAGTTGGGATGCGAAGGAAACGTGAGATGCGTGCCAAAGCCTTGAGATGATCGGCACCGGCGCTTTCGGGTGCGAGCAGCAGAAACACGACGTCCACGGGTTCTCCATCCACAGCCTCGAATTCAATTGGCTTATCGAGGCGTGCGAACAAGCCTACAATTTCGGTGAGTTCGGCGAGTTTGCCGTGTGGGATGGCGACGCCCTGGCCGACGCCAGTAGAGCCAAGCCGTTCGCGTTGTAACAGCGTATCGAAGATGTCACGTTCCGAAAGGCCCGTGATATCCGCTGCGGCGGCAGACATTCCCTGAAGCACGTGTTTCTTGCTCTTCGCGCCCAGCGACAACGTGATGCCTTCAGGCTTAATAAGATCGCCTAGATCCATGAGTTTGATCTCAACCTCTATTTTGACTTCCGGCATGTGCACAGACATGCCGGTAAGCAATTAGCTGGTGCCAGGCAACTGTCCACCGGGGTCTATCCAGCCGATGTTACCATCACTGCGCCGGTACACGACATTGATACGTCCATGCCCGGCGTTTTGAAAGACAAGCAGTGGATGGTCTGTGAGATCAAGCTGCATTACCGCATCGCTCACCGAGAGCTCGCGTATCACAGTCTGGGCCTCTGCGATTACCACTGGATTGTCGCCCTCTGGGGCCGTTTCCTCTTCCTCGGCTTGTTGTATGACATAGTAGGGCACTTCAACATTCGCGAGTGCCTTTTCTCCCGGAACGTGGCGCTTCTTGAGGCGCCTCTTGTATCGCCGCAGGCGTTTTTCCAGGCGCTCTAGTGCCTGATCCGCGCTTGCATAGGCGTCCGGGGCTTCGCCATGTGCCTCAAGGCTCATGCCTGAATTGAGCTGGATCGTACAACCGGTGAGAAACGCACCATGCGCTTTCTCGATACGGACATGGCCCAAAGAGCTCTGACCGGCGTATTTCTCCAAGGTTGTCTCAATGCGTTCTATCACGTAGCTCCGCAAGGCCTCGCCAACGTCCAGGTTCTTGCCGGTAACTTGTAATGCCATCGCTCGTCCCGGAACTGCGACGGCTCCGCCTCGGTTGTGTCCCGGTTGTGCTAGGCGGGCCGGGTTTTTCGGTCTGTCATTCTCGATCAGATCGATCTCTGCTGAGCTCGGCAGCTGGGGCATCTTTACGGTGCCTTTCGCCGCGGGCCGGGAAATTAGAACATGAGTCCGAGCAGTGTCAAATCGAATTCATGCCATTGAAAAAAAGGTTTCACAGTTTATCAACACAGCGGCTTGCAGCCGAAAGTTGCACCGGAAAACTGTCGAAAAAACCAGGAAAAGTAAGCTATCAGGCGCGCTTACGACAAAGTGCTCGAGGCCATTTTCTTCTCGCGCCGGCGCTCCACCGACGATGGAATCCGCATCGACTCGCGATATTTTGCGACCGTCCGCCGGGCGATATCGATGCCTTCCGCTTTGAGAAGATCAACGATCTTGTCATCGGACAACACACTTGTGACGGCTTCGTTGTCGACCAGCTGTTTGATTCGGTGCCGAACGGCCTCCGATGAATGCGCTTCACCAGACCCCGATGACGGGATAGCCGATGTGAAGAAATACTTCAGTTCGAACGTGCCGCGAGTGGTCGCCATATACTTGTTGCTGGTGACACGGCTCACGGTTGATTCGTGCATCTCTATGGCGTCGGCAACCATCTTCAGGTTCAGTGGCCTCAGATACTGGACCCCGTGGGTCAGAAATGCGTCCTGCTGTTTCACGATTTCCTTGGCAACCTTGAGAATGGTACGCGCGCGCTGATCGAGGCTCTTGACCAACCAGTTTGCTGTCTGGAAGCAGTCGTGCAGGTAGGTCTTGTCTTTCTCTATTTTGGCGGTTTTGCTCACGGTTGCATAATACGCCTGGTTCACAAGCACCTTAGGCAGCGTGTCGTTGTTTAACTCCACGAGCCAACTTGAATCTGGGCGCTGGCGCACGAATACGTCGGGCACCACAGGCTGAACGGAGGATTTGCCGAATTTCAGCCCAGGTTTGGGTTCCAGGGTTTTGATTTCCGCGATCATGTCCGCGAGGTCTTCATCGCTTACCCCGCAGGCGCGCTTGAGGCCTGCCAGGTCGCGCTTGGCGATCAAATCAAGATGGGCGATGAATGTTTCGATTGCCGGGTCGAAGCGGTTCTGGTCCTTGAGTTGCAGCGTGAGGCATTCCGCCAGGTTGCGTGCAAATACACCTGCAGGCTCGAACGTCTGCAGTGTCTGCAGCGTGTCCTCCACCAGCTCCGTCGGTGCCCCGAGCCGCTCTGCCAGATTTGTAAGATCACCGCGCATATAGCCATCTTCGTCAACAAGATCGACGAGATGATCGCCAATCATCCGTCTGACCGGATCGGAGATGGCAAGCTGAAGCTGCTCGGTCAGATGATCCTGCAGGGTCAGTTCATCGGCGACGAAAGCCTCAAGATTATACGAGTCGCCCGATCCACCGCCCGTCGAGGGTGATGACCAGCTGTTTAGGCTGGGAGCAGGACCAGGTTCAGCCGAATCAGGAAAGACGTTTTCAGCATCCGTGTCGAATACCGTCTCGGTATCGCGTTGCACCTGGTTCGTCGTTGGATCGAGCCATTCATCGTCCTGCCGCGAGTTTTCGTCTGAGGTGTTTTTGTTCTCCTCTGTGTGCTTTTCACCAGCATCAGTGGAACGCCGTTCCTCAGGTTCACCGGCATTGTCGTTGCGCTCCAAAAGTGGATTGCGCTCGAGTTCGCCTTCAACGAATTCCGTCAGCTCGAGGTTGGAGAGCTGCAGGAGCTTGATCGCCTGCTGCAGCTGAGGTGTCATTACAAGGCTTTGGCCCTGTCTCAGTTCCAGTTTTGATGAAAGCGCCATGAGCCTGTGCCGCCTGTTCCCGATTTCCTAAAGCGAGAAGCTGTCCCCGAGATAAACGCGCCGTACGTCCTCATTGGCGATGATTTCATCCGGCGTGCCTTCGGTAAGAAGTTGGCCGTCGTAGATGATGTAAGCCCGGTCAACCAACTCGAGTGTCTCGCGGACATTGTGATCGGTAATGAGGACGCCGATGCCACGGTCGGTCAAATGCCGTACCAGATCGCGGATGTCGCCGATGGCAATTGGATCGATGCCGGCGAAGGGCTCGTCAAGCAGCATGAAGGAGGGGCGGGTCGCAAGTGCACGGGCGATCTCGACGCGGCGGCGTTCACCACCAGAGAGCGCTATCGAGGGTGATTTGCGAACCCGTGTAATCTTGAATTCCTCCAGCAGCGCTTCCAGATGCGCCTCTCGTTGTTCCTTGTCGGGCTCGACCAGTTCAAGCACCGCGCGAATATTCTGCTCTACCGTCAGACCCCTGAAGATTGAGGCCTCCTGCGGCAAATACCCGATGCCGAGGCGTGCACGCCGGTACATCGGCAATCGTGTGATGTCCTCGCCGTCGATCAGGATCCGACCCTCATCGGCGGGTATCAGACCGGTGATCATGTAGAACACCGTCGTCTTGCCCGCCCCGTTGGGGCCGAGCAATCCCACCGTCTCACCACGGGTAAGCGAAAGGCTGACACCGCGAACGACAGGACGCTTCTTGAAACTCTTTACGACGGACTCGACCATAAGTCGGCCGGAGGACGCGTCCGCTTGACCGGAGGTATCTGCACCGAAATCGAAAGCCTCATGCAACTCGCCTGAGAGGTCCCGATCTCCTGCGGTTTGGCGGCCAGGAAATGACAACAGCTTACCCACTGAGTCTCTCACTCCTAGTTGAAGCCCACGCCGGTTAAAATTCGATGAAACAGGTAACGATTGTAAGGATGTGTCGCAATCGTCGATCTACTGCTTACCATTCTTCTGAGGTACGAAAATGCCGCGAACGCGCTGCTGTTTCCAAGGGAGGCCACTGCCATCCACGAAACGGCTCTTGTTCGTCGTCAGATCGATAACCAGCTGGCTACCCTTTATCACATTATCACCCTGACTTAATACGACATTTCCACCAATGGTCACCGTCTGATTGGCAGCATCAAACAGGGCCCAGTCGCTTGTGGTTTTTTGCTCTTCAGAGGTGTCTATTACCACGTTGCCTTCCGCCCGAATGCTCTTGATATTCGACCCGCCTCGTTTTTCGCTCGATGCAGAGGTTTCCTTGCTGGAGTAATTCACCGCAAGTTTCCGCGACTGCATGGTCATAGCGCCTTGGATGACTTTGACGTTGCCAAAAAATTCCGCAACGCTGGTCTTGTCGTTGACCGTAAGCGAGTCGGCCTCGATATCCACGGGTTTGCCACGCGTGCTCGAAAGGTCAATCTGGGCGGCACCCTCAATAACAGTCGGATTTTTCTCTTGCTCACCTTGTTTCGTGGCCTTCGCGTTCTCATCACTGGCCGGCTTGAAATGGCCGAACACCCTGTCAATTGGCGGGAAACGCGTAATGCCGGTCGCGAGGTCTGAGATCATCTGTTTGCCCGCAAGCTTGTTTTTTCCCTGAGTGACGACAACGTCCTCGTTGAGGGTCAATTGCTGCAGGATGGCGTCATAAATCAACTGCCCCGCATTTGCCTTGCGTCCATCTGTGGTCTCAATCCGGACATTCCCGCTGGCATCGATGAGTTTCAGTTTGCCACCGCCCTGGCTTTTTGTGTCTTGCTGCTCCTCGCGTGCGTAATAGACCTTGAGCTCCTTGGATTTCATACGTGAGCCGCCCTGGACGGTTTCGACGCCGCCCCGAAAATGGGCCAGTTTGTTGGCGTCGAAGATGGTGAGTTTGGGCGCGGCGATATTGACGGGCTCGTCACTTTTCAAGGCCACGGCAAATGACTGGACAGGTTCTTCCGGTTTTGGTTCCGCAGATGCCTTCTTTTCCTGCTCCATCAGAACTTTCACATCGCCGAGAAATTCCGCTTCCTTGGATTCCATATTTATGCGCATCGCATTGGAATCGAGTTTTCCGTTTGGAAAGTCGACCTTCACGGGCTCCTTGCTGATGACGGTTTGGCGCTTCATGTCGACGTCGGCGCGCGTAAGCCGTGCCTTCATTCCGTTGCTTTGCGCGACACGAATGTCGCCGATCAGTTCAAGCTGTTCGGTTTTGGTTTTGAATATCCCCTTTGGTGAGGTCAGGCGCGACCAACCTTTTTGCGCGTTATCAGTCTCCGCCTGCAACTCAGTGAGATGAATGGTATCGGGATCAGCGACGGCTTGTTCCGCATATTGGGCAGTTACAACATAGGTGCCTTGTTTCTCGTTGGCCCCCTCCAGTTTGGGATTGACCATCCGCAAGCTGCCCTTCTCGATGACGATGCCTTCGACGCTGGCATTTATGTCGCCGATTGAGACCTCAATGCTGGGAGAGAGGAAGTAAAGCCCCACCATTGCGACAGCAAGAATTGGAAGGGCAAACTTCAGTCGTGAAACCAGCCAACTGTGCGTGCGAGCACGGTCGAGCGCTTTTGAGCGCTCGGCAATGGTGGGCGCCTTAATGAAGTCTCGACCCGGCATGGCGAGTGAGTGATGGGCGTCGCTGGTCATTGCATGCAAAATCCGGCCCCGGTTCGCCGTTAGTGGGGCGCCAAGGCGTAAGTATATCCGCAAAACCCAATTATATGCGCAAAACTATTGACACAAACTGTGCTCAGATTGGGGCCGGGCCTGGTTCGGGCGCAACGGCCAACCGCGCTCTAGTGCGAAAAAATATCCTCTTCGGCCCAACCGCCAAGGTCAAGCTTCGCCCGGGTCGGCAGGAAACTGTAGCAGGCGTGTGCCAATTCCTCTCGGCCTTCACGGACGAGCATATCGTCCAGCTTGCTCTTGAGCTGATGGAGATAAAGGACATCGGACGCGGCATAGTCCAACTGCTCCGGCGTCAGAGCCTCAGCGCCCCAATCCGACGTTTGCTGCTGCTTGGACAAATCGACTCCGAGCAACTCCCTGCACAGATCTTTAAGGCCGTGGCGGTCGGTGAAAGTTCGGGTGAGGCGGGAGGCGATCTTGGTGCAATAGAGAGGCTGCGCCATAACGCCGAAGGTGTGGTACAGCACGGCGATATCGAAGCGCGCGAAGTGAAACAGCTTGAGCACCTCAGGATCCTCAAGCAATGCTTTCAGGTTCGGGGCGTCAGCCGGATTTTTTGAAATTTGGACCAGATGTGCATTCCCGTCTCCGCTTGAGAGTTGCACCAGGCACAATCGGTCGCGCAGCGGGTTGAGGCCAAGGGTCTCGGTGTCTATTGCCACCGCATTTCCGAAATCCACACCTGAGGGAAGGTCGCCCTGATGGAGTTCCACTGCCATGGGAAAGGCCTCTCTGTTCGTTGAAGTCTGACACAGGGTTTGTTACGGAGTGAGCCTCGCCCAAGGCCGCGTCACGTGCAGCCAGACGCGTGAAGCATGGTGCCCAGGAGAAGACTCGAACTTCCACGACCTTGCGGCCACTGGCACCTGAAGCCAGCGCGTCTACCAATTCCGCCACCTGGGCATACAGCACTCCAGTTACGACCGCGCGCGCGCCTTGTCAATCGAGGGTAATTTCCTGAATAACCCTGACTTCACATGGAGGCACAGCAGGTGTAATCCTGATACGTGATTTGTGGGCCTCCGCATGTGAAGTTGTACGGGCGGACAGGTGCAGAAGAAGAGGGCAAAGGAAATGGCTATCCGGCTGGACAGTTCACGTCTGGTGACAGTCTATGGCGGCTCGGGGTTTGTCGGGCGCCATGTCGTCCAGGCGCTTGCGCGGACCGGCTGCCGCATTCGTGTGGCAGTGCGCCGTCCTGATCTCGCGGGCCATCTGCAGCCACTGGGCGGGGTGGGACAAATCCACGCGGTTCAGGCCAATCTGCGATTTCCGGAATCTGTCGCGCAGGCGGCGGAAGGTGCGGATGCGCTTGTCAATCTCGTCGGCATTCTTTTCGAATCGGGAAAGCAGAGCTTTTCATCCGTTCAGGCGGAGGGACCGCGCTGGATTGCGCAGGCCGCCAAAGCGGTAGATGCGCAAGCCCTTGTCAATGTCTCAGCAATTGGCGCCGACGCGCATTCACTATCGCATTATGCCAAGTCCAAGGCCGCAGGTGAGGCCCATGTGCTCAAGTCTTTTCCTGAAGCGGTGATCTTGCGGCCATCCATCGTATTCGGGCCGGAGGATGAGTTCTTCAACCGGTTTGCCGCGCTCGCCCGCATGGCGCCCGTATTGCCGCTCATCGGGGGTGGCAAGACGCGGTTTCAACCTGTCTTCGTCGGTGACGTGGCAAAAGCAGTCTTGGCTTCCATTCAGGGCGGCGCGATGCCGGGCCGCACATACGAGCTTGGCGGACCTGAAATCCTGAACTTCAAGGAAGTGTTGCAGCGCATCCTGCACTATTGCGGGCGTCGTAAGCTGCTCGTGCCGGTTCCGTTCTGGCTTGCTTATACGAAAGCCGCTTTCCTACAGCTCTTGCCTTCGCCGCTGCTGACCATGGATCAGGTGCGTCTTCTGGAAAGCGACAATGTGGTTTCAGTCAGTGCCAAGACGTCGCGGCGTACGCTTGAAGGCCTCGGGATTGATCCCGTACCCGTGGACGCAATCGTTCCGGCGTATCTCGAACGCTTCCGCGCCCGCGGTGAATTTGCCGCGTTCCGACGCTAGTGCGGCAGCTTTCTCAGGAATAGGCCAGTACCAGCAAGAAGCCTGCGAGCAGCATTCTGTACAAAACGAACGGCGTGAAGCTCAGTCGCTTGACCAACGCCATCAGGAATGCGATGGCCGCAAGCGCGGAAAAAAACGTAAGAATGGCAGCCGTGAAAGCTCCCGGTGGCAGGCTGTGACCTTGGGTATTCATCTCGACTAACGTGAGAATGCCGGCACCGGCAATCGCAGGAATGCCGAGCAGGAACGAGAAGCGTGCGGCCTCGGGACGCTCGAAACCCAAAAAACGGGCGGCCGTCATGGTGATGCCGGACCGGCTTGTTCCCGGAATGAGGGCTATCGCCTGCGCAAGCCCGATAATCATCGCCGATTTGAACGTGATGTTCTCCATGACCTTAACCCTGGGACCGATCTCATCCGCGATGTAGAGAAGGACACCGAATATGAGGGCATTCCACGCGACGACTTCAATGCCGCGAATTTTGTCGAGCAGACCAAACCATTTCAGGATCAGTCCGAACACAACTGCGGGAACCGTGGCGGCGGCAATGAAGGCCGCCAGGCGTGCACGTTGAGTAAATTTCCGCCGGGCAAGATCGCCGACACCAGCCAGGATCGAAAGCACGTCGCGCCAGAAATAGACGATGATGGCGAATAGAGAACCGACATGAACCATCACATCAGTTGCGATGCCCTGGTCCTTCCATCCGGTGAAGGCGGGTATCAGAATCAGATGCCCGGATGAAGAGATCGGCAGAAATTCCGTGATGCCTTGTACGACCGCGAGTACGATAATTTGCTCGAGCGACACGGTTGCCCCCTTTTCCTGCGCGCGACCGTGCGCCTTGTTTGCATCGCCGGGTGATTCTATACCGGACGATCGTCGTTACGCGAAGGCCCAATACGCTTGTCTCGTGTGCTGAGCAACCAACATATGCCAACACTCGTCCATTATCCGCTTTGTCCATTCTCACGTTCCATCCGTCTGGCTGTGGCGGAATGTGAGCTCGACCTCGTGTTGGAAGAGGAGCGTCCGTGGGATTGGCGGTCTGATTTCCTCGAGCTCAACCCTGCGGGAACGCTGCCACTCTATCGAGAGGAAGATGAAGGCGACGACGTATTGCTGTGCGGTGTCTATCCGATCTCCGAGTATCTGGCTGAGACGGGTATTGATGAAACAGGTGACGCGCGGGCCTTTTCCTTCTTTCCCGGAAATGAAGCCGAGCGCGGCGAAGTGCGCCGCCTTGTCGACTGGTTTCATCGCAAGTTTGATAGCGAAGTAACCTCCTATCTGATTGGAGAGAAGGTTTTTCGCCGTTTCAACTCTGACGAGGGCGGTGCGCCGGACATGGAAATGGTGCGCGCCGGCCAAGCCAACTTGCGCTATCATCTCACATATATCAGCCACCTGGCAGAAGAACGGACCTGGCTCGGCGGTGAGCATTTGAGTTTCGCTGACCTGGCCGCTGCCGCGCATCTTTCCTGTATCGACTATTTGGGTGACGTCCCCTGGGGGCAAGCTGAGGGTGCAAAGGACTGGTATGCGCGCATCAAGTCGCGGCCCTCGTTTCGCTCCCTGTTGAGCGATCGCGTGCCCGGCATCAAACCGCCGGACATATACGCCGATCCGGATTTTTGAGGCCCGTGATATCGTGGGTTCTGTGTCTCATATTAAGGATCAATTGCGCGAGTGTGCGGCTGCTGCAGGGTTCGATATTGTCCGCTTTACGACGCCCGATGCAATCCCCCAAGCCGGTTCGCAGCTCAACGAGTTTTTAAGTCTCGGCCGGCATGGCGACATGGGCTGGATGGAGGAAACGGCGGAGCGCCGTGGTAATCCAGTGGGCTTTTGGCCTGAAGCGCGTTCGGTAATTGTGCTTGGTTTGAACTATGGGCCCGACAGCGACCCGTTGGAGGCGTTGAGATGGAAGTCCAGCGGTGTGATCTCCGTATATGCGCGCGGCAAGGACTATCACGACCTCATCAAGAAGAAGCTCAAGCAGGTGGCAGGCTGGCTGCACCGCGAGCGCAACTGCGATGTAAAAGTTTTTGTCGACACCGCCCCGGTAATGGAGAAACCGCTGGCACAATCGGCGGGTGCAGGATGGCAGGGCAAGCACACCAACCTGGTTTCGCGTGATTTTGGATCTTGGCTGTTTCTGGGTTCTATCTTCACCACAGAACAGATTGCTCCCGACGACGCGGAATCCGATCATTGCGGAGCGTGCCGCGCATGTCTCGATATCTGTCCAACGAACGCTTTTCCAGCACCGTACCAACTTGATGCCAGGCGCTGTATTTCCTACCTCACGATTGAACATAAGGGTCACATTGCGCCGGAGTTCCGTGCGCCGATTGGCAATCGTATTTTTGGCTGCGACGACTGCCTTGCCGTCTGTCCCTGGAACAAATTTGCACAGAACTCTCGCGAGGCCAGGCTGGCCGCGCGGCCAGAGACGGATAGCCCGCCATTATCGGAGTTGCTGACGTTAGACGATGGGGCCTTTCGCATGCGCTTTGCTGGAACTCCAATCAAGCGCACGGGTCGCGACCGGTTTATGCGAAATGTGCTGATTGCCGCGGGAAATTCTGCGGACGTATCGTTGCTTCCGCTCGTGGAACCGCTGCTGCACGATGGCTCGCCAATTGTGCGGGCCACGGCCGTGTGGGCGGGGGGACGCCTCATGGAAACTCAGGAGTTCGCGGATCACCGATTGCGGCTTGAGCCTCATGAACGTGATGTGCAAGTTCTTGCCGAGTGGCGGAGCGTGAGCGAATGAGCAGGCTGGTCTGTTTCGGGTTGGGATATTCAGCCCGGGTTTTCGCAACACGTATGCTGAAGGAAGGCTGGAATGTTTTCGGCACAACGCGCAGCGCCGCGAAGGTCGGGCGTCTACGTGAAGACGGGTTCGAAACTGCTCGGTTTTCCGGCGATGCACCAAGTGGAGAGGTGCGAGAGGCGCTCGCACAAGCAACCCATCTGCTTCTCTCCATCGCACCGGGCGAAGCAGGTGACCCGGCCCTTATCCAACACCGCGATGACATTGCGGCAGCAGCTAACCTTGAGTGGATAGGTTACCTCTCGACCGTTGGCGTATATGGCGATCATGGTGGGGAATGGGTTGATGAGGAAGCCGTGCTTCATCCAAAGAGCGCGCGATCGAAACTCCGCGTGGCAGCCGAGCGGGCCTGGCTCGATTTTGGAGCAGGGGCGAACAAACCGGTTCAGCTTTTCCGCCTTGCGGGAATTTACGGTCCAGGTCGAGGTCCGCTTGAAAAAATACGCCAGGGTAAGAGCCGGCGTATCGTCAAGCCGGGTCAGGTCTTTAACCGCATTCACGTGGACGACATTGCAAATGTCCTTGAGGCATCTCTCGCACGTCCATATGCCGGGCCGGTCTATAATGTGTCCGACGATGAACCGGCCCCGCCTCAGGACGTGATCGCCTTCGCTGCAAAAATGCTCGGTATTTCACCACCGCCGGAGGTGGCATTCGAGGACGCGGAATTGAGCCTCATGGGCCGCAGTTTTTATGGTGAGAACAAGCGTGTGTCGAATGCGCGCATCAAGCAAGAGTTAGGCGTTAGGCTCGACTACCCCACATATCGTGAGGGTATTCGCGCCGAAGTGGCAGCCATCTCGGGCAGTTCTCCTCAAAGATAGTGCCTGCTGTTCTCTATGCTTTTGTAGAGATCATCGATGAGATTCAGAAACTTGTTGATGTCTTCAGTGCGGGAAAGCCGGTGATCGCCATCCTGAATCAGATTGAGCATGACATTCTCGCCTTCCAGAATATGGGTCAGTTTGTTGGCGTGAAGCCACGGCACATCCGGGTCGTTGATACCGTGAATGATCCGCACCGGACAGGGCGGTTTGAAACTGTCCTCGCCGATAAGGTGGTTGCGGCCTTCCTCGATAAGCTCCTTGGAAATGATATAGGGACCATCTCCGTAGCGTGAGGGATGCTCATAGTAGCCGTCTCTTTCCAATAATCTGCGGGCTGACTCGCTGAACTGGTTCCACATCAATTCCTCAGTCATGTCCCATGCCGGCGCGATCAGGACCGCGCCATCGACAGGACACAACCCCTCAGTGATTGGATCATTCCTGGCAATCGCGCGCATGATAAGGAGAACGAGCCAAGCACCCATGCTTGAACCCACCAGAATTTGTGGTCCTTTGGCGACATTGCGCAAAAACGCGAGGCTTTCCTTCAGCCACTGTCCAATGGTGCCATCCGCGACATTGCCTTCCGACGCCCCATGGCCGGAATAATCGAACCTGAGCATGGAACGGTCCGTTCGCGCAGCCCAATCTTTGAGCGCGCTCACTTTGGTACTTGTCATTTCCGAGTTAAATCCGCAGAACCAGACAATGCCTGCCTCCCCGGACTGGTTGATGTGATCGTGTCTGTAAGCGAGCTTCAGGTTCTCGCTAGAGTTGTTCTGTACAACTAAAAATTGTAGTTCTTTTTGAGTCATATGCAGATGAACAAAATCATTCGAGGAACAGTTCCGAGAAATATAAATAGACCGCTGGCTTATATATATTTGATTCTGGTGCCTCACAAATGACGAGTTCGATTCATGCAGCCACGATCCTCCAGATCATTCCGCGCCTGGATACCGGTGGTGCGGAGCAGGCGACGCTGGAGATCACCGAAGCCGTCGTGCGAGCGGGCGGGAGGTCATTTGTACTCAGCGAGGGCGGGCGGTTGGCGCCGGATATCGAGCAGGCGGGAGGTCTCATCGTGCCATTCCCCGCAGGAACCAAAAACCCGGCGCTGATTGTTGCGAACGGGTTCAGCCTTGCGCGATTCGTGCGCGAGCGAGGGGTGGATGTAATTCACGCGCGAAGCCGTGCCCCGGCATGGAGCGGATTGATCGCGACCCGCGCCACCGGGATTCCATTTGTCACCACTTATCACGGTGCTTATGGCAACAACGGGCCGCTCAAACCGCTCTATAATTCGGTTATGGCGCGCGGACAGCTCGTGATTGCCAACTCCCTGTATACCGGAGAACTCGTTCACACCAGACACGGCACACCAATGGAACGCATCAGGGTCATTCACCGTGGTGTTGACCTTGAACGGTTCGATCCGGCCATCGTGTCGGAGAAGCGGATCAACGCACTGCGTAAGGCATGGGGCGCGGGAACGGACACCAAAATAGTTCTTCAGGCAGCCCGGCTGACGGGCTGGAAGGGCCAGCATGATGTGATTGAAGCCGCGGCACAGCTGTTTCGTAGCGATTCAAGTCGGAATGCTGTCTTCGTCCTCGCTGGAGACGCCCAGGGGCGGGCATCCTATGTCGCCGGCCTCGAGCGGCAAATTGCGCAGCATGGCCTCGAACGTAAAGTCGTGCTTGCGGGTCATTGTGATGACATTGCCGCTGCCTTCGCGGCAGCCGATGTAGCGTTGATCGCTTCAACCGAACCTGAAGCCTTCGGTCGAACCAGTGCCGAGGCACAGGCCATGGGCTGTCCGGTTGTCGTGACGCGGCAGGGCGCATCGCCTGAAACCCTGCTCACTGCCTCGCGCGATGGTGCAGACCGGGCGACAGGATGGATAGTGCCGGTGGCGGCGCCTGCGGCTCTTGCAAACGCGATTGCCGAAGCATTGTCACTCTCGACCCGCGAGCGGCGTGAATTTTCAGCAAGAGCCCGGGCGCACGTGGTTGAGAGGTTCTCGTCGGAAAATATGAAACGTCAGACGCTTGCCGTCTACGATGAATGCCTGCGTTCGGCGCTGGTTGCCGCATTCGACGGCGCATCGCGCGCGTAATAATAACCAGTTGACTTACGCGACTTCGCCTTGACTTGGCCAAGCTTCTTTCTGATCCTATAGATCATGCATCCCGCCGACTGCTGTCGGTCTTCGGGTCGTATGGCTGATATTGGCAATAGAGGAGAAAGTCACATCGCACGCCGACCGATCAGGGCCAAGGTGGCCCCCACAAAAAAAGGACCTCGGGCAAATGAAGATATCGATTCTACCGAAGTTCAACTCATAGACGACGAGGGTGAAAATCACGGGACTGTTCCGATAGAGAGAGCTAGAGAGATGGCCAGTGAATCCGGACTTGATCTTGTTGAGATTGCTCCGAATTCCGCCCCGCCCGTCTGCAAAATTCTCGATCTCGGGAAATTTAAATATCAGGCGCAGAAAAAAGCCAATGAGGCGCGCAAAAAGCAGAAGACCTTCGACGTGAAGGAAATCAAGATGCGCCCCAACATTGATACCCACGACTATGAAGTGAAAATGCGCAACATGCGCCGATTTTTTGAACATGGCGACAAAGTCAAAGTGACGTTGCGTTTCCGCGGGCGTGAGATGGCCCATCAGGAACTTGGCGTTCAGCTCCTTCAGCGCGTGAAGGCGGAGACCGACGAAATCGCAAAGGTCGAAGCCCAACCGAAACTGGAGGGACGCCAGATGATCATGGTCTTGGCTCCGAGGTAGGCACAACATTGTATTCCGCAAGCTTGCTCAGCTTGCGGATCTTTCCCCAAAATTCGTGAGTTTTGCGCAGGAATCCGGCAAGCTGGACCTGGTTTGTCTCCAACCGGCATCGCCGCAACAATCTTGTAATCTGTCATAGCGGCCCTTGGCACTACCAAGGTCGCCTCGGCGATTCGTGGTTTGCGCGTCAGCGACGACGAGATCATAGAGGGGCTCGATTTCACCTCGCACGGAGAAAAGGGCTACCATCACTAGGAAAATAGCGTGTCGAGGAGGAGCGCGATCATATGAAGTGGATCATTGCAATCATCCAGCCCCACAGGCTCGATGCCGTGCGCGACGCGCTGAACGAGATTGGCATTCAGGGGCTGACGGTCAGCGAAGTCAGGGGCTATGGCCGCCAGAAGGGCCAGACTGAGGTTTACCGTGGCGCGGAGTACCAGATTTCCTATTTGCCCAAACTGAAGTTGGAACTGGCGATCGATAGTAAAGCCGTCAAAAAGGCACTGGAGGCCATACAAAAAGCGGCCAAAACCGGCAAGATCGGTGACGGCAAAATATTCGTTATCGACCTGGAAGCGGCGACCCGTATTCGCACAGGCGAGACCGGTAGCGAAGCGTTGTAGAGTCCAGTCTTCCAAACGTTAATCTGCATTTGCTTGCAGTGTGCTACGTTCCCCCGTATAAACCGCGCCACACGAATGGTCCGGCAGGGCATGCCGTGTCCATTCAGAATGCTTGAACGTGCTAGACACGTCATATCATCAGGAGACAAGCAAAATGCCCAAGCTCAAAACCAAGAGCGGTGCGAAGAAGCGCTTTCGACTAACCGCGCGCGGCAAGGTCCGCGCTCAGCAAGCCGGCAAACAGCACGGCATGATCAAGCGCACAAAGAAATTTATCCGCAATGCTCGCGGCGCCACGATCCTATCGGCGCAAGACGCACGGATCGTGAAGCAGTTTCTGCCCTACGGCTAGTCTGTCAGGCAGATCCGCGAACCCACCTAGGATAACAGGAGCACCGCCATGTCACGTGTCAAACGAGGCGTTACCAAACACGCCCGCCACCGCAAAATCATTGGAGCCGCCAAAGGCTATTATGGCCGCCGCAAGAATACTTTTCGCGCGGCCAACCAGGCTGTCGAGAAAGCCGGCCAGTACGCTTATCGGGACCGCAAGGTAAAGAAACGCAATTTCCGTGCGCTTTGGATCCAGCGCATCAACGCCGCCGCGCGCTCGCATGGGACGACTTATGGTCGCTTTATCGATGGGCTGAACAAGGCCGGTGTCGAAATCGACCGTAAGGTTCTGGCCGATCTCGCTGTGCATGACGATGCTGCTTTCAAGGCGCTGGTCGAGCAAGCCGCCACTGCCACGAAGTCCTGACGCGGGCTCTCGCCCCGCGTCTTCCGGTCCATGGCCTGAGCCATGACAACGAGCAACTTCGACCAACTTGAAAATGAACTTCTGCAGGCGATCGCGTCGGCAGACGGTCTCGTTGCGCTCGAAGACGTGCGGGTCACTGCCCTTGGAAAAAAGGGACGTATTTCCGAACTCATGAGGGGGCTCAGTGCGCTTGCGCCGGAAGAACGCAAGGCTTTCGGGCAGGCTGTCAACGGTCTGAAAGAACGCGTCGGAAATGCGCTTTCTGCCCGCAGGGAATCGCTGCACGAGGCTGAGCTGTCGCAGCGGCTGACGAATGAGCAGGCTGACATCACGCTTCCGCCCCGCGAGGGAGCTTTATCACAGGGGCGTATTCATCCCGTCTCTCAGGTGATGGACGAAATCACCGAGATCTTCGCCGATATGGGCTTTGCTATCGCCGAAGGGCCGGATATCGAGACCGACTATCATAACTTTACGGCACTCAATATTCCTGACGAGCACCCGGCGCGACAGGAGCATGACACTTTTTATTTCAATGAGCGCGATGACGGGTCGCGGCTTGTACTTCGTACGCACACGAGCCCGGTTCAAATAAGAACCATGGAGAATTCCGAGCCTCCATTGCGCATTATTGCACCGGGTCGCGTCTATCGTTGCGACTCCGACCAGACCCACACGCCAATGTTTCATCAGGTGGAGGGGCTGGTTATCGACGAGGTGACCCATATGGGCCACCTCAAATGGGTGCTCGATGCATTCTGCAAGGCCTTCTTTGAGGTGGATGAAGTGAAGATGCGCTTCCGCGCGAGCCATTTCCCCTTCACCGAACCCTCAATGGAAGTGGATGTGGGCTATGCCAAGGTCGGTGATGAAATCCGCATCGGCGAAGGTGACGAGTGGCTTGAAATTCTGGGCTGCGGCATGGTGCACCCGAACGTGCTCAGGAATGTGGGCTACGATCCCGCGAAGGTCCAAGGATTCGCATTTGGCGTGGGGGTCGATCGTCTCGCCATGCTGAAATACGGCATGCCGGATCTGCGCGCCTTCTTCGCCGCCGATTTGCGCTGGCTCAGACACTATGGCTTCGGGGTTCTCGATGTGCCGACGCTCGCGCGCGGGGTATCGTCATGAAGTTCACGCTTGGCTGGCTGAAGGAGCATATCGAGACAGACGCGGAGCTCGATGCCCTGCTCGACAAACTCACGCTGATCGGCCTCGAGGTCGAGGACGTATTCGATCCCGCGACGGAGCTCGCCCCCTTCAGCGTGGGTGAAGTGCTCAAGGCCGAACCCCACCCTGATGCCGACAAGCTGCAAGTCTGTCAGGTGAAAACCAGGGACGGGACCGTCCAGGTCGTCTGCGGTGCCCCTAATGCACGGACCGGGCTTAAGGGCGTATTCGCGCCGCCTGGCACCTATGTCCCCGGCATCGACATGGAGCTTAAGGTTGCCAAGATCAGGGGCGTCGAATCCCACGGCATGCTTTTGTCGGAACGGGAGCTTGAGCTTTCCGACGAGCATGACGGCATCATCGAGCTCGGTGAAGAGGCTGAAACCGGAACGCCGGTCGCAGCACTTCTGGGGCTGGATGATCCGGTCATCGAAATAGCAATTACACCGAACCGGCCTGATTGTCTCGGCGTGCGCGGTATCGCCCGCGACCTTGCCGCCGCCGGTATGGGCAAGCTCAGAGACGACACGGTCGCGCATGTTGAGGGCTCACTCGACTGTCCGGTACCAGTTGAGCTCAAGTTTGATCCCGAAACTTCGGACGCCTGCTCGGCCTTTGCGGGGCGGATAGTCAGAGACGTCAATAACGGTCCAAGCCCGGACTGGCTGCAGCGCCGTCTGAAGGCCATCGGTCTCAGACCCATCAATGCGTTGGCTGATATCACCAATTACGTTTCATATGACCGCGGCCGCCCACTACATGTTTACGACGCTGACAAGCTCGCCGGTACAATCCACGCGCGCATGGGCAAGAAGGGTGAAGAGTTTCTGGCTCTCGATGGAAACACCTACAAGGTCGATGAAACCATGTGCGTCATTGCCGACGACTCAGGCGTCCTCGGTCTTGGCGGCATTATTGGCGGCGAGTCCTCTGGATGTTCGGAGGAGACGGTCAACGTCTTCATCGAATCCGCCTATTTCGATCCAATCCGCATCGCGGCGACAGGCCGTAAGCTCAATATCCTTTCCGATGCGCGCTATCGATTTGAACGCGGTGTCGACCCGGCTTTTGTTGTGCCCGGCATCGAATATGCAGCCCGGATGGTGCTCGATCTGTGCGGCGGTGAAACGTCAAAGGTGACGCTTGCGGGCGAACCGCCGGAAGCGGCACGCATCATCGAGTTCAATTCGTCAGAAGTCATGCGGCTCACTGGTCTTGAACTGGCACAATCGGAAATCAAAGAGGTTCTGGTTGCGCTCGGCTTCTGGTTGTCTGGAAACGGCCCCGAATACCGTGTCTCTATTCCCACTTGGCGGCCCGATGTGTCACAGCCCGCCGATCTCGTTGAGGAGATCATCCGCATCGTCGGCGTGGACCAGGTTGATCTGGCGCCGATCCCGCGCATCGATGGTGTTGCGCGTCCGGTGCTAACCACACAACAGAAACGCACGCGGCTTACTCGTCGCGTATTGGCTGGCCGCGGTTTGGCCGAGGCCGTCACCTGGTCATTCATTCCTCGCAATGCCGCAAGCGCATTCGGTGGCGGACAGGACGAACTTGAGCTCGCCAATCCTATTTCGGCTGATCTTTCTTCCATGCGTCCAAGCCTGCTTCCAGGCCTCGCGACTGCAGCGCAACGCAACCATGATCGCGGCCTTTCCGATGCTGGTATGTTCGAGGTAGGGCAGGCCTATCGAGGTGCTTCCGCCGAAGACCAGTATATTGCTGCGGCTGGTGTCCGCTCCGGCACTGCCACGCTGAATGGATCAGGGCGGCATTGGTCGGGCACCGGAAAGCCCGCTGATCTGTTTGATGCCAAAGCCGATGCGCTCGCTGTACTTGATGCCTTGGGATATGCAGCGAACGCGCAGGCCGCTCGCTCTGCTCCAGGCTGGTATCATCCAGGCCAGTCGGGCGTATTGCAGCTGGGTCCACAAAATGTTCTTGCCCACTTCGGCGAGCTTCACCCGCGCGTGCTGGAGAAACTCGGCGTCGATGGACCTATCGTCGCTTTCGAGATTTTTCTCGATGTTCTGCCGAAGCCCAAACGCGCGTCTCGCACCAAAACTGCGCTTGATGTCACAGACCTCCAACTCGTGCGCAGGGACTTTGCCTTCCTTGTGGATCATGGCGTGGCTGCGGGCGAGCTGCTGCGTGCAGCGCGCGGTGCAGAAAAGACGTTGATTTCCGATGTCACTTTGTTTGACGTGTTTACAGGGCAGGGCGTGCCTGACGGTAAGAAATCACTGGCTGTCGAAGTGACGCTTTCACCGCGCGAGAAAACCCTCACCGATGCAGAGATTGACGCCGTGGCTGCTAAAGTCGTGGCTGCCGTTGCCAAGGCCACAGGCGGTGAACTGCGCGCTTGAGTGCCTGTTTTGGCCTATCGTCTATAGTTATAATCGGCGACAATTTTCACAGTTGGCACTTATAATCCAAAACGATTTCTCCGAACGCGGTTCCTCGACTAGCGTGCTGCCGAAAGAGCGCGTGCGTCTTACGCTGCTATTCCGGAAAAGTGCCTGATGTCCGACAAAAGAGTCCAATGTGTTTCGCCGGTGGACGGTTCTGTCTATGCAGAGCGCTCGCTCGCGAACGAAAGTGATATCGGGAAGGTGCTGGGTTCGGCGCGCGCGGCACAGGCTGCGTGGCGCACCCTCCCTCTTTCCAAGCGCGCGGCAGTCTGCACTCGCGCCGTCGACGCCATGCTCGGCATGGCGGACGACATCGTGCCTGAGCTCGCCTGGCAGATGGGGCGCCCGGTTGCTTTTGGTCAGGGTGAACTGCGTGGTTTTGAAGAGCGTGCGCGCCATATGATTGGCAGTGCCGAGGAGAGCCTCTCCGACATTGTGCCTGAACCAAAGGCCGGGTTCACACGCCGGATTGCGCGCGAGCCGCTGGGTATCGTTTTCACCATTGCGCCCTGGAACTACCCATACCTGACGGCGGTCAATTCCATCATTCCCGCGCTGATGGCCGGTAATGCGGTTCTGCTCAAACACGCACGTCAGACACTGCTAGCTGGTGAGCGCTTTGAAAGAGCGTTTCTCGAAGCAGAGTTGCCGGAAGGGCTGTTTCACAATCTGGTGTTGAGCCACGAACAGACCGCCGACCTCATTTCCGGGGGCCATGTGGACATGGTGTGTTTCACCGGCTCCGTTCCGGGCGGTGCGGCCATGGAGCAAGCCGCCGTCGGTCGGTTCATCGGACTTGGGCTCGAACTTGGCGGCAAGGACCCGGCCTTTGTCCGCGCCGATGCGGCTGTTGGCTATGCGGTCGAAAATCTTGTTGATGGCGCGTTTTTCAATTCCGGTCAGTCCTGCTGTGGTGTGGAGCGAATTTACGTGCACGAGGCTCTGTTCGACGACTTCGTTTCGGGCGTCGTCGATCTCACGCGCCAGTATGTGCTGGGCGATCCGCTCAATGACGCGACGACACTCGGACCAATGGTGAATGCAAAGGCTGCCGATTTCGTGCGCGGTCAGATCGAGAGCGCAACCAAGGCAGGCGCGACCGCACATATCGACGAAAGCGCGTTTATGCGGAGCAAGGCCGGTACTCCCTACCTCGCGCCACAGGTGCTCACAGGGGTGGATCACCAGATGTCCGTCATGCGCGAGGAATCCTTCGGGCCGGTGGTCGGCATCATGGCCGTGAGCGGTGATGATGAGGCAGTCACGCTCATGAACGACTCGCCGTTTGGATTGACCGCATCGATCTGGACCGGGGACGAGGCTGCTGCCGCATGTATCGGAGAGCAGATCAATACAGGCACCGTCTATATGAACCGCTGCGACTATCTCGATCCTGCATTGGCCTGGACAGGGGTTGGTGATTCCGGCCGCGGCTGCACGCTTTCCAAATTAGGCTACGAACATCTGACGCGACCGAAGAGTTTTCACTTCCGCGTCGATACGGGGGCATGATGAGCGTTACCGATATCCGCCAATGGAATTATCCGACCCGGGTCATCTTTGGTGTCGGCGCAATTGAGCGCCTGCCGAAATTGTGTGAGGGCCAGGGCATGAGCCGTCCCTTGCTGGTCACCGATGAGGGGTTGAAAGACACCGCTCTCGTCTCTGACACGATTGCGCTGTTCAAGGACGGCGGCACCGATGTCGCCGTGTTTGCCGAGGTTAAGGGGAACCCGACCGGCGGCAATGTGGATGCCGGCCTGAAAGCCTTCCGTGAAGGCGGTCATGACGGTGTTATAGCTTTTGGCGGCGGCAGTGGTCTCGATGCGGGCAAGGCGATTGCCCTTATGGTCGGCCAGGATTTACCGATTTGGGACTTCGAGGACGCGGGTTCCAACTGGAAGAAGGTCAAGGCAGATAATCTTATCCCAGTCATTGCCATTCCGACGACAGCCGGGACCGGCTCCGAGGTCGGGCGCGCCAGTGTCATCTCCAATGAGGAGACAAAGGAAAAGAAGGTCATTTTTCATCCCAGCATGATGCCGGCGGTTGCATTGTGCGATCCCGGACTCACGCGCGGGCTGCCGGCCCACCTGACGGCCGCCACCGGTTTTGATGCTTTTGTTCACTGCTTTGAGGCGCTCTGTGCGCCGGGCTACCATCCGATGGCCGATGGCATTGCACTTGAAGGCATGTGTCTCGCGGCAGAGCATCTTCCGGAAGCGGTGGGTGACGGCAACAATATGGAGGCGCGCAGCCACATGATGGCGGCTGCGTCCATGGGGGCGGTCGCGTTTCAGAAGGGGCTTGGCGGTGTGCATGCGCTGTCACACACAATCGGAGCCATCTACGACACCCACCACGGCCTCACCAATGCGGTTGTCATGCCCTACGTCATTCAAGCCAACCGCGACGTCATTGGAGAGCATATGCAGCGGATTGGGCGCGCGCTTGGCATTGATAGTCCTGGCTTTGATTCCACGTTCGACTGGCTCATGAAATACCGTGAAGAAGTTGGCATCCCGAATACGCTTGCGGACATCGAGGTTCCCGAAGAGGATGCGGACGAAATTGGTGCACGTTCCATCAATGACCCCTGTGCCGGAGGCAATCCGGCCCAGCACAGCGCTTCGATTTACGCCGATATTTTCCGCAACGCGCACCGTGGAGACCTTGGGTGAACACAAAAACAGTTCCCTCTCATGCTCAAACCGTTGTTGTCGGCGGTGGTATCGCGGGGTGTTCGGTCGCCTATCACCTCACCCAGCTCGGGTGGAAAGATGTGGTTCTGCTGGAACAGGGGCGTCTGAGCGGGGGCACCACATGGCATGCGGCGGGGCTCGTCGGGCAGTTGCGCAACCATGAGAATTTGACCCGGCTCATCGAGTACTCAACGCGGCTCTACGCAAACCTCGAAAAGGAAACTGGTCAGGCAACCGGCTGGAAGGCATGCGGAAGCCTGAGCATTGCGCGAACCAAAGAGCGCATGACGGTGCTGAAGCGCGTGGCGGCGAAGGCGCGCGCCTATGGTGTCGAGGCGGAAATCATCTCGGCCAAAGAAGCGGGCGAGAAATGGCCGGTCATGGAGACAAAGGACCTTGAGGGCGCGGTCTGGCTGCCCGGCGACGGCAAGGCCAATCCGGCTGACTTGACCCAGGCTCTTTCGAAGGGGGCGCGCGCTGGTGGCGCGCAGATATTCGAAAATGTCCGTGTGACGGATGTCGGGTTGGACAATGGAGCGGTGAATAAGGTGGCGACGAGCGCGGGCGATATTGAATGCGAATATGTGGTGAATGCCGGTGGGCAGTGGGCGCGCCAGTTCGGACGTCTCGCCGGGGTCAACGTCCCGCTCTATAGCTGCGAGCATTATTACATTGTCACCGGCCTCATTGATGGAGTGCAGACGGACCTGCCCTGCCTGCGCGATCCGGATGGATACATCTACTTCAAGGAAGAGGTGGGCGGCCTTGTCATGGGCGGGTTCGAGCCCGATGCAAAGCCGTGGAAAGTCAACCCGATACCCGATGATTTCGAATTCACGCTTTTGGAGGACGATTGGGATCAGTTCGAGATCCTCATGGAGAACGCACTCATTCGCGTGCCGGCGCTGGAAACAGCAGAGATGAAGCAGTTTGTGAACGGGCCGGAGAGCTTTACTTCGGACGGTTATTTCATCCTCGGCGAAGCGCCGGAGGTGAGGAACTATTTTGTCTGCGCGGGCTTCAATTCCATGGGGATAGCCAGCGCCGGCGGCGCGGGCAAGGCATTGGCGGAATGGATGGTCGAGGGTGAGCCAACCAGCGATGTTTGGCCGGTCGACATTCGCCGCTTTGCCCCCTTCCATGGCAACGACGCGTGGCTTGAGGAACGGGTGAAGGAGTCGCTCGGGCTGCACTACGTCATGCCCTGGCCCAACAAGGAACTGGAATCGGGCCGCCCTCTGCGCTGTTCGCCGATCTACGAACAGCTCAAGCAAAGAGGCGCCTGCTTTGGCACCAGGATGGGGTGGGAACGCCCGCTCTGGTATGCGCACGAGGGGCAGGAGCCACGCATGGACTATTCCTTCGCAAGGCAGAACTGGTTTGAGAATTCCGCCGCCGAACACAGGGCCGCGCGCGAAGGCGTCGCCTTTTTTGATCTCACGTCATTTGGCAAGATTCTGGTGCAGGGACGAGACGCGGAATCCGAACTTCAGCGGCTGTGTGCCAACAATGTCGCTGTCGAACCGGGGCGCTGTGTCTATACGGGCATGCTGAATGCTCGCGGAGGCTATGAAAGCGACCTGACGGTCACGCGGCTGGATCAGGAACGGTTTCTGCTCGTCACTGGTTCAGCACAGGTAAAGCGCGATCAGGATTGGGTTTCACGTAACCTTTCAGACGGCGCAAACGCTACCGTTTCCGATATCACCAATTCACTTGCCGTTTTTGCGATCATGGGTCCGAAATCGCGCGAGCTGCTTTCCCGCATTTCATCGGACGACCTCTCTAACGACGCTTTCCCGTTTGCGACAAGCCGGGAGATTTCGGTGGGGCAGGCGCGTGTTCGTGCCAACCGTCTGACCTATGTGGGTGAGCTCGGCTGGGAACTCTATGTGCCGGTTGAATTTGCAAATGTTGTCTACGATCTGACCGTTTCTGCTGGCGAAGATTTGGGCCTGGCTCATGCCGGCTACTACGTTCTGGAATCCATGCGCGTGGAGAAAGCCTATCGGTCATGGGGACACGAACTGACACCGGAAGTGACGCCCTATGAAGCCGGCCTCTCTTTCGCGGTCGATTTCGACAAGGGCGATTTTCTCGGACGTGATGCGCTGACCAAGCTGAGGGGCAAGCCTCTCAAACGCCGCCTTATATTGTTTATGCTTGAGGACGCTGAGCCATTGCTCTGGGGGGGTGAACTGATTTTGCGGGACGGGAAGCCGGTCGGGGAGATTGAATCGGCCGCATATGGCCATACCCTCGGCAGCGCGGTGGGCTTGGGCTACGTCAATCATGAAGCTGGCGTCGACAAGGCGTTCATCGAAGAGGGTTCATTCGAGATTGATATTGCCGGTGAAATCTTCCCGGCAAAGGCCGCCCTGCGGACGCCCTACGATACCAAGCTTGAGCGTGTGAAAAGTTGAAGGGCGCGCTGGTCGTCTAGCGCCGCTTTTTTAGCAGTCTCCGAAGCCCGAGGATTACCAGAACCACCAGCAGCACAGAGCCGATTGCGAGCAGATCGAGCTCGCGGAACGGCCCCTCCTGCCGCCTGTAGAGCAGCGGGATTTGTGGCGGCTCAGTGCCGTCGATCTGCGCAAGGTGTGTGGTCATTTTATCCAAGAACAATAATGACGATGATCCCGGCAGCCAGTAAAGTTGCCGCGAGCAGCCGACGCGTGATTGCGCCCTCACGCAGGAAAAACCCGCCAAGCATAACTGAAATCGGGATTGAGGCTTGCCTTACGGATGTCACGGCCGCGACTTCGGCCCCCATATGGTAGGCCGTCAGGATGAGATAGTAGGACCCGTAGGCCATGATGCCGGGAACAATCAGCATCGCGGCTCGCCGCAGGATCGGCCGCTCATCTTCGTAGCGTGTGTGCGTACGCCGATGCAGAAACAGAGTCAGATAGACCGGCACGAGCAATAGCTCGACCCAGAACAACTGAACCTGAGGTTCGAGCGTTTGCATCAGCCGTGAATCGGCAATGGAGTAGATTCCCGTGCCGGACATCGCCAGAAGCGCCAGCATGAGAGTACGCGGATCGTCGAGAAAATGCGTGCCCCTCCGATAGAGCAAAAGAAATCCGCCTGCGACCGCCATCGCAATGCCAAGCAGCACGTACCATGAGTAACTCGCGCCCAGCAGCGTCATGCCAACGATAACGATGAACACGGGCGAGGCGCGGATGATGGGGTAATAGGCAGACAAATCGCCGCGCGAGAGTGTTGCGGTGAGACAGATGCCGTAGAGGATCTGGCCGCACCAGGAGACGAAGATAAGCGGCATGACGGTTCCGGCTGCCGAAAGGTCTGAGCCGGCCAGCAGCGAGTGGACAAGTCCGCAGATGGCGAGAACCACAGTGAGACCGAGATACCCGAGTTGCGTATCAGGTTCTTTCTTGAGGAACAGGTTCCAGACAGGGTGAATGGCCGCCGACAACAGCACCATTGCCGCAATGGTCAGACCCATTGCGGCTGCGCGAGTTTACTGTGTTTCGGCGACGTTTTTTTCATGGTTGGTCGCCAGTTCCCAGAACGCGGCAACTGTTCTGAGTTTTGCGCGTTCCTTCAGGCACACAAGATTCTCCGTCATTGACGCATTGCTGTCGCTCAAGGTGATTGCCATCAAGCGTGAGTCGAATCCGAAATCGGCTTTGGAGACGACTCCGGCGCCAATACCTGCGGCAACCGCCTCCCGCGCGGCGGCGCGGCCTTCCGCTTCAAGCGCGATTTCAATCGGAATTTGTTTTTCTTCAAGCTCCTGTTCAAAAGTCAGGCGGGTCTTTGAGCCTTGTTCGCGCATGACAAGTGGCTCTGAGCAGAGCTCCTTGAGCGTAATGGTCCGACGCTTCGCCCATCTGTGGGACTTGGGAACGAATGCAACCAACGGGTCTGTCCGCAATGGCATACTCTGTAGCCGGGGGTCATCGGGGACATCAACCAGAACGGCGACATCGGCATTGAAGTCATAGAGCCAGGATAGGACATCGTCCGCATTGCCGATGCTGAACTTGAGCGAAATACCGGGATAAGCATCGCGAAACGCCCCAATCAGATTTACCGAATGGAGCGGCGCGTCCGCTGCCATACGCAATGAACCCGTGCGCAAGGCTTCACTTTCGGACAGAAGCTCAACAGCCTCGTTCTCCAATTCGAACATGCGTTTGGTGAGTTCGAACAAGCGCAGACCCAGCTCCGTCGGGACAACCGAACGGCGCTTGCGCTCGAACAGACGAATGTTGAACCAGCCCTCGAGTTTGCGGACCTGATCTGAAATTGCGGGTTGCGATATATTGAGTTTGCGTGCGGCTTTGGAAAAGCCGCCATAGGTTGCAACGGCATGAAAGGCGCGCAGTTGGTAGTAGTACATCGCCAACACCTATGGATATCATTAGTTCAAATAGTTTGACTTATGGTATCCGCCCGCTTTCTCATTGGTCAAGCAGTAGGATTGCGCCCTGAAAATCGGGTCAATGGGGATGCCACAAGGTCTTAGCGTGATTTAATTTGGCCGCCGGTACCCCCTGTGTGATCATGCTGCAAATTGGCTCGCTCAGGGGTGGAAGTGCCGAGCAAGGTAGGTGTCATTGAACCTTCATCTAACTATTGCAACTAGTGCAATTGTCTTACCGGGACGAGCAACACCTACGCCAACAGAATTGCGTTTGAGTTTTCGCGATGCCTTCGGGTGTTCAGTTTGAGTGCATGTAATGGGAGAAAGCATATGAAGTCTGGATTTTTAAAACGTCTCAGTCTGTCCGTTTTCGGCGCCGTCCTGGCAGGGTCGGTATTTACGGGGGCTGCCAAGTCGGAAGACCTTATTGTCTACACTGCGGTGGAGCCGGAAGAGCTCACCGGGTTTGCCAAGGCCTTTGAGGCGAAACACCCAGGTATCAAGATCAAATGGGTGCGCGATTCCACGGGCATCATGACAGCCAAATTGCTGGCCGAGGGCAAAAACACGCAGGCGGACATTGTGTGGGGTCTCGCTGCCACCAGTCTGCTGCTGTTGAAAGATGCCGGGATTCTTGAGCCCTATGCGCCTAAGGGTGTTGAAAAGCTCGATGTCAAATTCGTCGATACCTCCAAGCCGCCATCGTGGGTTGGCCAGCGCGCCTGGATCGCTTCGATTTGTGTGAACACGGCGGAAGCGAAAGCAAAAAACCTGCCGATCCCGAAAAGCTGGGCCGACCTCACCAAGCCCGTCTACAAGGGCCACATCGTGATGCCGAACCCGGCGTCATCCGGCACCGGCTTCCTCGATGTCTCAAGCTGGCTTCAGATGTGGGGTGAAGAGAAAGCCTGGAAGTTTATGGATGACCTCCATAAGAACATCGGTATCTACACCCATTCCGGTTCCAAGCCATGCAAGATGGCCGGCAAGGGCGAATTCCCGATTGGCGTTTCGTTTGCCTACAAGGGCGCGCAGCTGAAAGCCAAGGGCGCACCGGTTCTGACAGTTGCGCCGACCGAAGGCGTTGGTTGGGACCTTGAGAGTTTTGGCCTGGTAAAGGGCGCCAAAAACGCCGATGCAGCGAAGAAATTCGCAGATTGGTCAGTCGCGAAAGACACCAACGTACTCTACAACGACGCCTATGCCGTTGTGGCCTATCCTGGCGTCGCCAAGCCGGTGAAATTCTTTCCAGCGGATCTCGACAAGAAGATGATCAAGAACGACTTCCAGTGGGCAGCAAAGAACCGCAAGCGGATTCTGGCCGAATGGAAGAAGCGCTACGACTCAAAGTCTGAGCCGAAAAAGAAATAGACGGTTCAATCCAGCGCATGAACGCATAGCTTAAACCCCCGGCCGGCGCTAAACTGGCCGGGGGTTATTGATTTGGGGGGAAGGAATTGATGGCACGTAAGCCGAAAACCAAGGCGAAGGTCGCGGCCGAAAAAGGTCGGGCTTTTTTGGAAATTCGCGACGTGTCCAAGATGTTTGGCGACTTCACCGCGCTGCAGGATGTGTCGCTGGACATCATTGAGGGTGAACTCATCTGTTTTCTCGGCCCCTCAGGCTGCGGAAAGACAACTCTCTTGCGGGCGATCGCCGGGCTCGATTTCCAGACATCAGGGCGCATCTATCAAAAGGGCCGGGATATCTCCGATGTGCCGCCAGCCGACCGCGATTTCGGCATTGTATTTCAGTCCTACGCTCTGTTTCCGAACCTTACTGTTGCGAGCAACATTGCCTACGGTCTCGTCAACCGGAAGATGGGCCGTGCTGCGGTGAATGCGCGGGTCGAGGAGTTGTTGCAACTCGTCGGTCTTGAAGGGTCCGACGACAAATACCCTGCCGCACTTTCAGGCGGTCAGCAGCAGCGTGTCGCGCTGGCGCGCGCGCTGGCAACATCACCAGGCATGTTGCTCCTAGACGAGCCGTTGAGCGCGCTCGACGCCAAGGTGCGCGAGCGCCTGCGCCATGAAATGAAGGAACTCCAGCGCTCCCTCGGCATCACCACCGTCATGGTGACCCACGATCAGGAAGAGGCGCTGTCTATGGCCGACCGGATTGTGGTGATGAGTGACGGGCTTATCGAGCAGGTCGGTACGCCCATGGAAATTTACCGCAATCCCGTTAGTCCTTATGTGGCCGACTTCATCGGCGCCATGAATTTCCTGCACGGTGAGATAGTGCGCAAAGACCATGTGAAAGTCGGAGGCATGGATATCGCACTGGATGGGGGGGCCGAACGGTTCAAGAAGGGCGATGAGGTGGTTGTCTGCATCAGGCCGGAGGATGTGGCAGTGCGTGATCTGGCACGCGTCAAGACCAATCGCTACTCAATGGCAATCCGCGATGTGGAGTTTTTGGGTTCTTTCTGCCGCGCGACCCTCGACGTGGGTGGTAAGAGCGGCGAGGAGCTGATTGCTGATTTCTCGATCAATCTAATGCGTGATTTCAAGCTTGAGCGCGGTGCGAAACTCAATGTCGCTTTGCCGAAAGAACGCCTGCAGGTCTTTGGGTCGAACGGTAAGGGCACACCGGCATGAGCGTGGCTGATGTAACTGTCCGCGAAACCAAGAGCTCGTCCCGCTGGGCACGGCTGCGTAACGGCGGTGTGGAAACCTGGGCCCTGCTGGGCGGCGTTTCCTCAATCATCATCGCTCTGTTCGCGTTTTTAGCGCTACCGCTCTATGCGCTGTTGAAGAAGAGTGTCGAGGACGACAAGGGCAATTTTGTCGGGCTTGCCAATTTTCAGGAATACTTCACATCTGTCGGGCTGGTGCAGTCCATCACCAACTCCTTGACCATTGCCGTTCTGACCATGGTCATCGCCTGCGCGCTCGCGTTCGTTTTTGCCTATGGGCTGACGCGCACCTGCATGCCGCTAAAGAAAACCTTCCGGGCGATTGCCACCATTCCGATCCTGGCGCCATCTCTGCTGCCGGCCATTTCGCTCATTTATCTGTTCGGCAATCAGGGCGTTATCAAGGGGCTGCTGTTTGGCGAGACCATCTATGGGCCGATCGGCATCATGATCGCCATGGTTTTTTACATCTTTCCCCACGTCTTGATGATCATGGTGACGGCCCTTTCGACAACAGACGCCAGGCTGTATGAGGCGGCAGAAGCGCTTGGCACCGCACCGGTGCGGGTCTTCTTCACGGTCACCCTGCCGGGCGCCGTTTATGGCATCGTTTCCGCAGCCGTTGTGGCTTTCACCTTGACCATCACCGACTTTGGCGTGCCGAAAGTGATCGGCGGGCAATACAATGTGCTCGCGACCGACATCTACAAGCAGGTCGTCGGTCAGCAGAATTTTTCCATGGGTGCGGTCGTCGGGCTGGTGTTGCTCATTCCTGCACTTTTTTCGTTTGTCATTGACCGCCATGTGCAGAAGAAACAGGTGGCCCTGCTGTCTGCGCGCGCCGTGCCGTATCACCCCAAACCGCACAAGACGCGCGATACTGCACTGCTTATATTTTGCATCATGATGTCGGTGTTTCTGATCGGCATCCTGGGGATGGCGGCGTTTGCATCCTTCGTCAAGTTCTGGCCCTATGATCTAAGCCTGTCACTGGTTCACTATGACTTTGACGCGGTCGACCCGAACGGTTGGTCATCCTTCTTCAACTCTCTGAAGATGGCTGGCTTCACCGCAGTGATCGGCGTCACAATCATCTTTCTCGGTGCCTACCTAGTAGAGAAGGGGCAGAGCTTCCCGCGCTTGCGTGGGTTCTTTCATATGCTGGCCATACTGCCCATGGCTGTACCGGGTCTGGTTCTGGGTCTGGCCTATGTGTTCTTCTTCTCGCGCCCGGAAAACCCGCTCTCATTCCTCTACGGCACCATGGGCATTCTGGTGGCCTGCACCATCGTCCATTTCTATACGGTCAGCCATCTCACCATGCTCACCGCGCTCAAACAGATCGACAAGGAGTTCGAGTCGGTTTCCGCCTCCCTCCAGGTTCCGTTTTACAAGACCATGCTGCGGGTGCATGTGCCGATCTGCCTGCCGGCAATTTCAGACGTCATGATGTATCTGTTTGTGAATGCCATGACGACGGTGTCCGCGGTCGTTTTCCTGTATTCGCCCGACACAAAGCTCGCGGCAATAACCGTGCTAAATCTCGATGATGTGGGGGACACAGCGGAAGCTGCTGCCATGGCGATGGTGATTGTCGCGACTTCTGTTACGGTGCGCGTTCTGCACGGGCTTTTGATGCGCTCGCTTAATGCCCGCCATTCGGCGTGGCGGACGCGCTGAAAGTCCAGGCTGCAAACCTAGAACACACGCTGACCGAAAACGTTCTGCAGGAAGAAGAGACCAAAGAAGCAAATCAGCCCGGCCAGGATCGGGGTCGCGATCCAGCCAAGCATGATATTGCCGAGCACGCGCCAGCGAATGCCGGAAATGCCCTGCAGGATGGCAATGCCGACAACAGCTCCCACCACAGCTTGCGAACTCGAAACCGGCACCAGCGGTATGGTCGGAAGGCCTGCCTTTATGAGCCAGGCTTCCAGTCCACGCGAGGCAAACATGAACAGCACAATCGAGTGGGCAATGACGGCGACAAAAGCGGCAACCGGAGAGATGCGGCCGAGCTCCCCACCGACGGTCATCATCACGCCCTTTGAATAGGTCAACACGCCGACAGCAATGGCGAGCCCGCCGAGCAGGAGCAGTTGCTGAGCGCTGGAGAGCGTAAACTGACCGATCGTCAGGTCCGGGAACGGCTTTGCCGGAATGAACACGCCGACCACGTTGGCAATATTGTTGGCACCCAGCGCGTATGCACCAAATGCGCCGGCTACGAGCAGCCCCAGGCGCAAGTAGGCGTCCGTACGCACCAGGTGCAGCTCTGCGTGCCGCAAATACAGGCGCAACGCCTTGTACAAAATTACCGCGATTACCGCCGACAGCAGCGGACACAACACCCACGTGCCGACGATTGTCGTAAGGATGCGGGTATCGGTAGGCGCCTGGGCAAACATATTCCAGCCGATGATGGCGCCGACAATGGCCTGTGATGTCGACACCGAAAGCCCGGACTTGGTCATCAGATAGACGGAAATGGCAGCCGCGAGCGCCGTCATGAAGGCCCCGGCCAATGTCGAAATGGCACCGAGTTTGCCAAGCGTCGTGGAGGCCCCCGCCCCACTGACAGCTGCCCCCAACACTACGAACAGGGAGCAAATCAGTGCAGCCGTACTCCAACGCACCATGCGAGTGCCGACAGCTGTGCCGAATACATTTGCGGCGTCGTTCGCGCCCAGCGCCCAGCCGAGAAACAGCCCGCTGGACAGGAAAATAAGGACTGCCGGTTCCATGACGCGCTAGACGGTCCGCTTTATTGCGTAAATGGCGAGACGGTCGGCGACGTCCTCCGCCCAGTCCGCAACATTGTCGATCTGCTCCACAAAGTTGCGAAGCTGTGCCTTATGGGCAAGGTCTAACTCGGAACCAAAAATGTCCAGCTTGAGCTGCGTGGAAATCTTGTCCGCCTCTTTCTCGTAGATCATTACTTTGTGATTATAGTCGCCGACCATATGAGGCGTGCGGAAGAAGGAGCGTGCGCCGAGGACCAGCGCATCGCTCGCTTGGACGACCATGTTGGTGAGCTTGCGGAAGCCCGACTCAAATTCTTTTGCGATTTCGGGTTTTTCTATCGCGAGCGCCCACAGCGTGCCTTCGAACAGGCTTAGAAGATGGTCGAGGGTTTCTATAAGCCCCAGCACATCGCCGCGCGCGTCTGGAATTAGCGTGTGGGTATAGAGTTCCTTCTCGATGTTCCGGCGTAGGCCGTCGGCATTACTTTCAAGCGTGTTGACGGCCTTCAGTTTGACATCGAACTCGCCATTTGCACCTTCCTTAAGATAAGTGCGCACGCCGAGCCTGAACATGACGGATGCCTCGGACAGCTTGTCGAGGAATTCATCGATCTGGCTCTCAAGGTCCTTTGTGCGGCTAAACAGCCTCAACTTACTCATTCGGTTCATGGGTATCCTGTTGCTGCCGGTTTTCGCCCGTTGCAGTCATTCGCACATGGACAGGCGCCAGCATATGATGTCATATTGCGCACATAGTGCGCTTTTTGGCGCTGGGCGCAAATTCATTCGCTTGATGGAACTATCATTTACATCGATCCAACCACTGCGAACAGTTGTCGGTGGTTATGAACGCGGCATGTTTGTGAGGCGAACAGGGCTTCATCAAAGGGCTCGCACCAGCTACACAGATACATTCTGATTTTTGCGGTTTTGCGCCTTGGCTTCGTCTCATGGATGGTTGGATCTGTCATGACCTCAGCTTTCGAAACTGCCATTACACTGATCGATGAATCCAACGCCCAGGACCCAAACCAGACCGAAACTGTGGCTGGAGAAAGGCCCGCGGAGCTTGTCTATGGTGAGCGGATGAGTGCCAGGCTGGTGCGTGTATACCCGCAAGCTTCGGAGGCGTTGCGTCTCGCCGCAAGGGCCCAGCATCTCAAACGCTGGACGAGGCCACGCGCAGACTATCCTATGGATCGAAAGGGTTACCATGCATGGCGCAACGCGGCAAAACAGGCTCATGCGGAGGATGTTGGCGCTCTTCTCGGTGAAGCTGGATACGATCAGGACATGATCTCACGGGTTCAAAGTTTGATCCGGAAAGAACGTCTAAAACGTGACGCAGAAGCGCAGGCGCTGGAGGATGTGGCTTGTCTGGTATTCTTGGAACATTATTTCAGCGCATTTGCACCCAAGCATGATCACGAGAAACTGATCGGTATCGTACGTAAGACTTGGGCCAAGATGTCCGACACGGCACGAGAGGTCGCGCTGAAACTGCCAATGGATAAATCCTCCTATGCGCTTGTGGAAGAGGCGCTGTCCGGTTAGGGCTTGTCTGTGCGAGACATCATGAAGAAGAGGCGGGATACTTGACCATCACTCCTGAGAAATCAGTTGGTGCGAAGTCCGTTGCAATTGTGCTCGCCTCCCATGGTGATCGGGGCGGTGGCGCACCTAACTCCGGCCTCGCAACTCACGTTAAAGCGCTCGGTGCGAGTGGTCAGTTCGGGTATGTGACGGGTGGTGTGCTCAATGGCGAGCCCTCACTGGAAAGTGCGCTTGGCCTCGCGGAGGAGAGTGGTTGCGAGTGGATTCTCGTCTATCCCATGTTCATGAGCGCGGGGTATTTTGCCGCCGAAGAATTGCCGCGACGCGTCAAGGCAGCTGAACTGTCTGTTCTGACATCCATCCTACAACCCCTTGGCGTGGATCAACGCGCCCCCTTGCTGATGTTGGAAAGTTCGCTCCGCACCGCAAAGGCGGCTGGTATCAATCCGGCAGACACAAGGCTTCTGGTTGTCGGCCACGGCTCAAAACATGGTCCCGCCAACGCCGATGCGACCCGTGCGGCTGCTCGGATCATAGAAGGTCATTCACCATTTGCCCGCATCGACACGGCTTTTATCGAGGAAGCACCGTTCGTGACTGAGGCGCTTTCTCAGTATGAAGGCCGAAACGTTGTCGCCGGGTTTTTCTCAGGCGATGGCATGCATGCGGGTCAAGACATCCCTGATGCAATTCGCGAAAGTGGGGCGGCTGCGGTCTATACAGGTCCCGTTGGCCTTCATCCGCGCGTGCCGGAGTTGATCGTATCGAGTGTTGGCCGGGCAGTGAAAGCGCGAGGGGGAGAGCCGGCTCCAGCACCTGTGCCACAAGGCAGCACAAGGCTGGAAGCTGAGCGGCAAACACCACCTACGCAACAAGTTGGTGCTAGGCCGGACACTGACGCGCAAGCACCACCGCGCGAAGAGGACAACCATCGTGCCCCAGCTCCTGAAAGAAAAAAACGGTCGTTTCTAAAGACGTTCAGCAGCGGAACAAGAGGGGTCCGGTTTGTCTTCACTGCGGTCTTCACACTGTTCATGCTGGCAGTTCTGGGAATTGCTGCGCTCGCATTCCTGGTGCCCGAGGAAACGGTCCGGGAGCAGGTTACATCCCTCGTCAAGGAGCAAACAGGCCGTGATCTGACAATCGGCGGTGACATCTCGCTCGCCTGGTTCCCCAATATCGGCGTTAAGCTTGGCGATGTGCGTATATCGAATCCCCCAGGGATGAAGAGTGGTGAAACACTCACCGTGGACACGCTTACTGTGGACCTGAAGCTTCTGCCACTGCTCGGCCGCCGCGTTGAAGTTGACCGTTTCGTGCTGACCAAACCCGTTTTCAACCTGTTGTCCGACACTCAGGGCCGCACGAACTGGGACTTCGAAAAGAAATCGGCTGCCTTCGATGGCAAGGGTCTGAACAGCGAACTGGTGCAACGCCAGGCGGACGCGAAGACAAACGTGTCACTTGCGCAAGCAGGTGGTCTGGGCGGAGGAATCGTGCAGGACATTCGGCTCGGTACAGTCAAGATCGTCGATGGAACCGTGACTTTCACCGACGAACGAACCGGCACAAGTCAGAATGTTGGGGCGTTGAATGTGTCCGTTATTCAGCCCCGCCTCTCCGATCCGCTCAACGCGAAAGGCGATCTGAACTGGCGAGGCGAAAAGGTCACTTTTGAGGGTGGTCTCGACAAGGTTCCGGCCCTGCTGCGCAAGCAACCGTCGAAGGCACGGATCAAGTTTGGTTCGCCCCACGCCGACGGCAGTTTTGATGGGCAATTGCAAATCGCAACCGATGTCTCCGCCAGTGGCGCCCTTTCAGCCAGCACCAAGTCGGTTCGGTCACTGGCGCAGTGGGTTGGAAGTCCGCTGCCGTCGGGTGGTGGATTGGGCCCCGCTTCCATTTCCGGACAACTTGGCCTGAAGGCAAAGACGATCTCCTTTGCCCGGGCGAAGCTCAGTCTCGACAACATGAAGGGCAGCGGGCAAGCGAGCGTTCGGCTGGGCGGGAAAAGGCCACTGATCACAGCCAGCCTTGCACTCGACAAGCTTGATTTGAACACATATCTGCATGGCAAGCCGACGAAGGCGTCGCCTCAACGCAAGTCAGCGCCTGTCCCAAGCGCATCGAAATCCGGAGCGCCATCCGCTGGCCAATCCAAATCCAAAGAAGGCCAATCGCTGACGGACTTCATAGAAAAGCTGGGCAAGTCCGGCGACAAGCAGAGTGCGCCAAAGCCGCAGGTGCGAGCCTGGAGCAAGCGGGCCATTGACCTGAGGGGATTGGGCACGGTTGACGCGAACATAAAACTGACGACGGGAGCGATCTTCTATCAGAAGATCAAGACCGGTCAGAGCGCTCTCACGGCGGCACTCAACAAGGGCGTGCTAACCGCTGATCTCACAAAGCTTGCGCTGTATTCAGGAGCCGGCACCGGCCGGGTGACGCTCAATGGTACTAGCAAGGTTCCCGCAATGGCCGCCGTTTTTAATCTCAAAGGCGTTTCTGCATTGCCTCTGCTCAAGGACGCCTCTGACTTTGACTGGGTTTCAGGTCGCGCGAATATTGATGTCAAACTCACTGGTGCCGGTCGGTCGCAAAAGGCGTTGGTAGGTGATCTGCAGGGAAATGGACGATTTGCCTTTGCCGATGGTGCGATCGAGGGCATCAACATTCCGGAAATGATGCGCGGGCTGAAGCTGGGCAAGCTTGATGGTTGGAAGCGCGCCAACCGCGAAAAAACCGATTTCAGCGAACTTTCGGCCAGTTTCACCATTCAAAAGGGTATTGCCTACAACAAGGATCTGAAGCTGATTGGACCGCTTGTCCGCATGACCGGCGAGGGAAACGTCAACATTGGCCGCGAGAGGATAGACTACACGGCGTTGCCGAGAATTGTTGCCAATCTGCAGGGGCAGGGTGCGGTGGATGACCCCAAGCGCGGACTTGCAATACCGGTGCGTATTACCGGCCCCTGGGCCAAACCAAAAATTGTCCCCGATCTTGATCGGTTGATGCGGGATCCAGAACTGGCCAAGGACGCAGTCGACAAAGTTGGCAAGGCGCTCAAGAAGCTCAAGAACAAAGAGGACGTCAACAAGCTGTTGCAGGGCGTGCTCGGCGGCGGTAACCAGCAGGCTCCAGATGGCACTCAGCCGCAAGGCGAGCAGGCGAGCCCGGAAGATATTCTGAAAAATCTACTGCGATAGTCCGCCACGCGCGTTTCTCTCGACAGACCACGAGGGACAGCACGGTTTCTAACGTGCTACCTGATCTCGTCGATCGCCCGCTACGTACAAGTTGCAAGGCATGTGCTGACGCGGCCGCCGTGCTCGCCTATAAGAAGCCCCATGGAAACACCCCTCCCCACATCGCACCGGAAGGCTGCATCTCCTCCTGCTCCGAAAGTCGGCTTCGTCAGCCTTGGCTGTCCCAAAGCGCTCGTCGACTCCGAACGGATCATCACAAAGCTGCGTGCGGAAGGGTACGAGCTTTCACCGGACTATGAAGGCGCCGATGTTGTCGTGGTCAACACATGCGGTTTCCTCGACAGCGCAAAGAAGGAGTCGCTTGACGCCATTGGCGAGGCGCTGGCGGAAAACGGCCAGGTCATCGTTACCGGTTGTTTGGGGGTGGAGGAGGAGCGAATTCGCGCAGAGCATCCTGGCGTCCTCGCCGTCACCGGTCCGCAGCAGTATGAGCGGGTGGTTTCGGAAATCCACAATGTCGTGCCACCTGCCCACGACCCGTATATGGATCTCATTCCACCACAGGGCATCCGCCTGACACCCCGCCACTATGCGTATTTAAAGATCTCCGAGGGGTGTAATCATTCCTGCGCCTTTTGCATCATCCCATCAATGCGCGGAAAGCTTGCAAGCCGGTCGTCCGGCGACGTGATGCGTGAGGCGGAACGGCTTGTCGAAGCGGGCGTGCGGGAGTTGCTGGTGATCAGCCAGGATACGTCCGCCTACGGCGTCGATTTGAAATTTGCGCCTAGCACCTGGAATGGCATCGAGCTCAAAACGCGTTTCTTTGATCTGGCTGAGGCGCTCGGAAGTTTGGGTGTGTGGGTCCGGTTTCACTATGTCTATCCATATCCGCATGTGGACCAGGTTATTCCTCTGATGGCCGAAGGGCGCATCCTGCCTTATCTGGACATCCCGTTTCAGCATGCCAGCCCAAAGGTACTGAAAGCAATGCGTCGCCCCGCGCATCAGGAGAAGACGCTGGAGCGCATTCATTCCTGGCGTGAGGTGTGCCCCGAACTTGGCATACGATCGAGCTTTATTGTCGGTTTCCCAGGCGAGACAGAGGAGGACTTCGTTTTCCTTCTGGAGTGGTTGAAGGAAGCGAAACTCACCCGCGTTGGCTGCTTCAAATACGAGGATGTTGCAGGTGCTGCGTCCAATGCGCTGACAGATCAGCTGCCCGAAGAAGTCAAAGATGAGCGTTACGCCCGACTTATGGAGACACAAGCGGCAGTGAGCGCGGAGCTGCTTTCCGCCCGGGTTGGCAAAACGATAGAAGTGCTGGTCGATGAGGTCGATGAAGAAGGCGCCATCGCCCGTTCGGCGTGGGACGCGCCTGAGATCGACGGTTGTGTTTTCCTCAATGGTCAAACGGAACTGGAGCCGGGCGACATGCTGCAGGTTCGCGTGGAACATGCAGATGAATATGATTTGTGGGCTGTACCGCAGGAGGTGGGTCGTGACGTCAAGTGATGCGTGGAAATCCGCCAGGATGGAACTTGAGGCAAGGCGAGCGGAACTGAAGGAGCAGATTTCCACCTACCCCGCACCCATTACCGCTTGTGATGCGCAGTTTAATCATTTGCTCGAGGAGCGGGCCCTCCTGAATGCAGAGCTAGGACGGCTGGAAGGTGTGATAGCCGACGGCCCAACGCCGGAGGTGATCGGGGAATTTGTTGAATCTTGCCCGTTTCTTCAGGGCTTGGAGGGAGAAGAACACGCATGAAAATTCTTGTATTGGAAGGCGACGGGATCGGGCCGGAGATTGTCAGCGCGGGTATGCAAGTGCTTAGTGCGATCAATGATGCGCGCGGGCTGGGGTTCGAGTTCGAGCATGATGATGTCGGTTTCGCCAGTCTTGAAAAGCACGGGATATCGGTGAGACCGGATCTTCTGGACAAGATAGCCGGTTTCGATGGAGTCATTCTTGGACCCCAGGACAATGTCGCGTATCCACCGCCGGAAGAGGGCGGCATCAACGTCTCCGCGCGTTTCCGCATCGGACTCGACCTGTATGCAAACGCCCGTCCCGCCCGCACGCGGCCCGGTGTCGCTCAAGGGAAAGAGGGACTTGATCTCGTCATAATGCGCGAACTCACCGAGGGCTTCTATGCAGATCGAAGCATGTTTATGGGGCCGGGCGAATTCATGCCGACACCAGACCTTGCCATGTCCGTTCGCAAGATCACGGCGCGAGCGTGCGAACGCATCGCGCGCGCGGCCTTCGACCTTGCCATGAAGCGGCGCAAAAAGGTTACCGCCGTTCACAAGGCCAATGTGCTCAAAGTGACGGATGGGCTCTATCTGGAACAGGTTCGCAAAGTGGCGAAGGAGTTTCCAGATGTGGAGCTCGATGATGTTCTCATAGACGCCATGACTGCCTATCTGGTGCGTGACCCGTCCCGTTTTGACGTCGTGCTGGCGACCAACATGTATGGCGATATTCTCTCCGACCTTGCAAGCGAACTTTCCGGAAGTCTGGGGCTTGCCGGTTCGACCATGGCGAGCGACAGCCAGTGTTTTGCGCAAGCGCAACATGGTTCCGCACCTGATATCGCCGGACAGGACAAGGCCAACCCCACATCACTCATTCTGTCGATTGCCATGTTGCTGGACTGGCTCAGTGAAAAGCACGGTCGTGACGATCTGCATGACGCGGCGAGCACCATGAATGAAGCGGTTGACAATGCGCTGTCAGACCCATCGACCCGGACTGTTGATCTCGGTGGTGCAATGGGAACGCAGGCATTCGCAGACCATGTAGCGGGACTGGTGAGGTAACGTCCTATGGCTCCTGGAAAGGGCGCCGCTTGGCGGACGCTAATTCATTCTAGTTCAATTGGTGGAGGCCGATTAATCGGTCGGGCGCGGCGCTATCTTGCCAATGATTGACAGTTTGCCCTTTTCACCTCGCCTTAGTACGACGATTTCTCCCGAACGCGTCGTCGTGCCGACAAGCGCCCGTATCGTGAATTGATGGGTCAACATCACAACCGGACTGGACAGGTCCATGGACGTGATTTTTTTCCGAAGGTCGTCAACCTGTTCCTGTTCTCGCTCAGGAAACAGGTAGAGCGAATTGAGTGCAGGCAGAGATTTCACCGGACCAAGCTCGACCAGCATGGCCGTCTCCTGGCACCGACACCACTGGCTTGAATACAAGATTGCGTTCGAGATGCCATTTGCGCGAAACGCGTCACCGGTGCGCTTTGCCTGTCGACGCCCGGCATCTGAAAGGTTGCGCTGCGTGCCACAATCGTCAAGGCGGAAGTTGTCCGGATCGCCCGTTCCGGGAGCGAGCGCGTGGCGGATCATGGCGAAATGGCCGGGTTGTCTCAGCGCGGCCCAAAGTACCGCATCGTCTGCCGAATTTGCCGGCGTGACAAACGCCAAGACGGCACATACCGCAAGGACTGCCCGCAAGTAGTGGATAGGCGATCTCCCGAACTAGTGACAGGTCTTGGCGTATGCCCCAAACCGGCGCACGGTTGATGCCAGTGCCTGAGCCTGACCTCTTGCCATTGGACCGCTGGTCGCAATCCAGTAACCGTTGCGGAAATTCGGACATTGCGACGTATTCATGATGAACCAGCCATCGCCGCCCAACTGCGCGATGCGTGCGTTTGCTTTGTTCTGAGACCGGAACGACCCTGCAATGGCGTACCAGTCGCCCCCAACAGGGCCAGGCGCCGGACCCGGGCCTGCACGAACGCATTGCCCGTTTACGAAGACAAACCCGGGTGGACATTGCGGTGTGGGATTGGGCTGGGGTGCGGCAGCAACCGGCGTGAAAACAAGATCGTCCTGGCGATAACGCACAACCTGGCAGCCGGGTCCGCGTATGGGTGCGGAGCCTCGCAGGACGATTGTATTGCCCTGCCGGCTTCCGCTGACCGCGTAGGGAACAACGCCACAGCGCGCGCTGAACAGCCGCGATTGCCCGGATATTGCTCCACCCGGTCCCTCAACACCGTCGAACAGCAGTGATCCAGGGCGGGCGCCTACTCGGGCCAAGCCGGCACGCGGCTGCGAGTAGCTGATCGCCAGGCGGCCACCATCACAGATCTGAACGTCCATGATGGACCCATTGTGCACATACTGATCGTTGGCGCAGGCGCTGGCTTGCGCGCCCGATGCTGTCGCCCAAAGAACAATCACCGCTGCTGCGATAGCTGACAGATTCCGTTTCATCCAGCACGTCTCCCGGTAGCTGGTTCAATTGCACCCAACATTACTGGCTCTGCGTCACTGCGCCAACATTTGATAGGTGCCGGGACGGGTCGTTTTTCTCAGTGAGGCGTTTGAGTTCCAGATAGAGGACCTGCGAAAGGTCAGAACGCTCATAGTCGGGACGTTCTGCAAGAACCACACGGCGAGCAACCGGCGGATCACCAAACACGAAGCATCGGACCGTGTGTCCATACTCCCCTTTGAGTCGTCCGGCCGGAATGACGCCGGACCCAAGGCCCGCATGTGCCATGGAGAGGACAACGTCGGAGGAATCAAGCTCCATGGCGTCGGTGACGATTAGGCCCGCGCCACGCATGGTTGCGTCGATGACGGCTCCCATGCCGGAGAGGCGGTTGACGCGCAGGAACGGCAGCGTGGTCAATGCTTCAACCCATGAGGAAACCTTCGCGTCAGGAGGCGCCACAACGACAAGCGGTTCGGTCGTGATAGGCAGCATTTCCAGTGCGGGCTCGGGGACAAGCGGCTCGGTTACGATTGCGCCATCCAGTTCCCTGCGGCGTACCCGATTTATGAGTGCTGCCGACTGGCCCTCTTCTATGCGCACAAGCAGGCGCGGATAACGTTTGCGCAGATTACCAAGCGCCTCCGGGATGAGATTGGAGGAAAATCCGCTGATACATCCCAAGGTCAGCACGCCTGCAATTTCATCCGGTGCGCGGGCTTCCTCGGTGAATGCATCGAATATCCGCAGAACTTCTCGGGCGCGCTCCGCGATGTGCACGCCATGGGCGTTGAGACGAGGTGGCCGCGTGGTGCGGTCAAACAACGGCACCTGCAGCTCGCCCTCCAGCGTGCGCATTTGCTGGCTGACAGCGGCAGGCGTAATGAAGAGACGATCCGCCGCCGCCGCGAACCCCTTGGCTTCAGTGATCGCAACAAGGGTACGAAGTTGGGGGATATTCATGACAATTAATAAAGTACAACTTAATTTAAACGTCAATAAATATCGTTTGAATTAACAAGTGTTAACCTCCATCTTGCGGGTTAGACGCCGCACAGTGCGGCTCAAGAAATTGGAGATTGTCCCATGACCGGCATTGTTTCGAACCTGGTAATCGTTGGTGCAATGGTTGCGACCATGTTCATCGTGAACCTTCCCTATCTCGTTCACTAGGGCGCGTTATTCCTTTCCAGGTCTGACCGGGCGGATTGAGATCAATGCTCTCCGCCCGGCATTTTGCATCTAGCCCCCGCCGCGTTGGAAGGCCCGGTCAAAGCGGGTGAGGAATATATCGCGCTCGTTTGCATCGAGTCCCTCAAGGAACAGGGTAACGCGCGCGCGCGGTAGCGCCAGCAGGCCCCCGAGGGTTGCACCCTCTAGTGGCTCGTAGAAAATTCGCACGTCCGATTTTCCAACCGGTATCCTGACATCGGCGTGCCCGTGGCTAAGCTCCAGATCCGGCGCGAGCGCATTCAGGCTGCGATGAAAATCCGCAAACGTTAGAGACATGATTTTCTCTACTCTGGCTTCGGGTTCGTCCACTCCGCCTATCCCCCAGCGACAGGGGGCCAAACGGCAAGTGTATCGCCATCGACGAGGATTTTTTCGTCTGCCGTCGCAGGTGGTGCGAAATGTCCGTTCACGAGAATAAGGTGGCAGTTCTCGCGCGGCACGCGGTTTTCAGCCAAAACATCGCCGATGCTTGCGCCTTTAGAGACTTCCAGGTCGATCGCATTTCGCTTCGATCCCGGGGGGAGGAACGCACCGAGCGAGGCGTAGAGCTTCAGAGTGACTTTCATTGATTTCTGTCAGACCCCGGCCAGGCCATGAGCCGTTGCGATATAGGCCTCAGCCAGGCGCTCAGGTGACGTCTTCAACCTGTCCTTCCAGCGTCCAAGCCTTTGCCCTGTTTGAATAAGGCCGCGTGCGACGCCGATATGATCTGTCAAACCAACCGCCTGCGCGCCGACAAGGCGGTCGTCATCAAATTCCAGCCTGAGGTAACGATAGCCGTCCTCATCACTCATGCGCGCGTTGTCACCACCTTTCACGCCGTGCCATGCACCGAAAGATGATGAGATCAGACCCAGCGTGTCGAGCACGTTCATATTCAAGCTGCCCTCATGGGGTGTTGGCTCGCCGGCCATATTGAGGGCTGCAATACGCCCATGGTCTGTGGCAACGGGCTGGATTGCCAAAACGGAAAACTCGCCCGTCGACATGTCCTTTGCCTGGGCCACGTCGCCCGCGGCGTAGACATCGCGCGCGCTGGTACGCAAAAAGCGGTTCACCTTGACGCCCTGATCCGTCTTGATGCCGCTACCTTCAAGAAAGCTGCTGTTGGGCGCCACGCCTGCCGCGACCACTACAAGTTTTGCCGAAATGATCTTGCCCGTGGAAAGCGCCACATCCAGGCGACTTCTTCCACGCCTGATCTCATTGATTTTCACGCCTGTAAGAACCTTGATGCCTTTTCCTTCGCACCAACGTTGCAGCATGCCGCCTGCTGTCTCATCCATCATGTGCGAGATCATACGGTCAGCCATTTCCACAACCGTAAGCTTCACGCCTCGTTCTACCAGCGCTTCGAGGATGATCGAGCCGATAAAACCCGCACCCATCAGGACAACCTCATCCCCCTTGAGGGCCCGATCCGCAATTGCTCTGGCGTCGTCGAGCGTCCAGCAACTGTGCACGCCCGGCAGATCGAGACCGGGAACCGGATGGCGTATCGGGCTCGCTCCTGTCGCAATCAGCAACCGGTCGTATTTGAGCTTGCCGCCGCCGTCGAGCTTTACGGCTTTCTTCTTCACATCGATCGCAGTTGCACGGGCATGCTTGAGATCGATTGTATGGTCCTTGTAATGATCTGCGTCCTGCCGCAAGTGGGTTCCCTCCTCGCGAATGCGGTTGGCGAGGAGATAGGGAATGGCCATCCGGGAATAGGGAACGCTGTTCTCTCCAGATACGAGTGTGATCTGCGCATCCGGGTCGCGCGTTCGCAGCGTATCCGCGGCCAGAACGCCCGCAGGGCCGGCGCCGAGGATGACATGATGCATGCCCCGTTGCCTCCCGATCTAGAGCGCCAACCGGCTGAGTGTTTCGTTGGTAGGCACGCCGTCTTTGGTCCAGCCGCGCAGCTCATAATATTCCGGCAGCATCTTTTTGAGCCCTGCCGTCTTGCCTTCGGCGGGACCGGTTTTGGCGGCGTCCTTCATCAGGCGCTTGGGTAGCGTGTCATCCTTAGCAGTGAAACCCGCCTTGAGGTTGAACTGCCGCTCCAGGTTCCAGATGCGTTCACCTGTCTCCAGAAGGCGATCGACCGACCACTTACCCGGTAGCGCTCCGTCGATTTGAGGAGCAATATCCTCGAGCGTCCAGGCGAAGGTTGTGAACACGCAAAGACCGGTAGAATCCACAGCGGACGTTGCATCCTGGAAAGCCTTCACAAGCCCTGCCTTGCCGTCCGTCGTATGCGGGTCGGTTTTCTCCGGGATGCCGAGGATTTCCGACGACACGGTGTAGGAGCGCAAATGACATGCGCCGCGGTTGGATGTCGCGTAAGTGAGCCCCATCCCTTGAATGCCGCGGGGATCATATGCCGGGAATTCCTGACCCTTGACCGTCATAGAGAGTTCCGGCTTGCCATACTTGTCGCAGAGTTTCTTGGATCCGAGACCCAGTTCCTTGCCGAATCCTTCAGCCTTGCCTGTGAGTTCCGCAGATCTGGTCAATGCCTCTGCAGAACCGAATGTGAGAGCGAGGCCACCGGTCTCCTTGTCGGTGATGATGCCCTCTTCATAGAGTTCCATCGCTGCACCAAGGGTGGCGCCGAACGAGATCGGGTCAATACCCTGCTCGTTGCAGATGAAGTTGGCGTAAGTCAGTGCGTCGAGATCGTTGACGCCGGTGGCGGCACCCAGCGCCCATGCTGCTTCATATTCAAGCCCGCCTGACGCGTGCCAGTATTCGGGCTTGTTCACGACCGTATAGTGCTCTTCATTGATCTTGGAGATGCGTCCGCAGGCGATGGTGCAGCTGAAGCAGGCTTGGTTGGTGAGCAGGTTGGGTTTGCCGTCCTTGCCCGATGGCTCAGCCATTGCCTCCGCGGAAATGTCACGCGCGCCTTCGAACTGGACGTGCTTTGAATTGTGGGTCGGCAATGCTCCGGCTTCGTGAATAACATTCATCAGCACCTGCGTGCCGTAAGTGGGAAGTCCTTCACCGGTCACTGCATTGTCCGCAAGAACTTTCTTGCCATCATTGGTGGCCTTCATGAATGCCTTGAAGTCGTCCACCTTGACGCCGCCGGTGCCGCGTATGGTGACTGCCTTGAGGTTCTTTGATCCCATCACTGCGCCGACACCGGACCGGCCTGCTGCACGATGCAGGTCGTTGATGATGCATGAATAGAGCACTTCATTCTCGCCCGCGATGCCAATTGCCGCGACATGCATTTGCGGATCCTGATGCCGGGTTTTGAGCCAGGCGTCGGTGTCCCATACGGACGTGCCCCAGATCTCACTCGCGTCGCACAGCTCGGCCTTGTCATTGATGAGACACAGGTAGGTCGGTTTTTTGGCCTTGCCTTCGAAAATTATCATGTCGTAGCCGGCGAACTTCATCTCAGCACCCAGATAGCCGCCGGAATTGGAGCAGGCGATTGCGCCCGTCAGCGCACCCTTGGTGATGACCGAATAGCGTCCGCCGGTTGATGCGCATGTGCCCGTCAGCGGACCTGTCGCAAAGATCAGCTTGTTGTCCGGTGAAAGCGGATCAACTTTCGGATCGATTTCCTCGGCGAGATACTTCGATGCGAGACCCCGCTGGCCGAGATACTGCTCGGCCCACTCCATGTTGAGTTTCTCTTCCGCACACGTACCCTTGGTGAGGTCGACGCGCAGTATTTTTCCTGTCCATCCCATTTTACGCTCCTCCCTCTCGCATCACGCGCGTGCGCCGGCGTCGGTTCGCGCAGCCCAATGGCGCATCTTGTCGAAACCCGCCTGCTCCACGTCCGCGTAGATGATGGCCTCGGTTGGGCAAGCCTCGACACATGCCGGTTCACCGCCGCATTCGTCACACTTGATGACCTTGCCGGTTGAGGCGTTGTAATTCACCGTCCCAAAGGGGCAGGCAATGGTGCACACCTTGCACCCGACACACAGTGAATCATGCACGACCTTGACACCCCGTTCGTCGGTGGTGATCGCGTTTACCGGACACGCCTGCTGACACCAGGCTTCCGCGCACTGGGTGCAGGTGTAGGGGACGAAACGCGCATCTTGATGAAAGTCGAATACGCGAATGCGCGACTTTGCCGGGTTGAACTCGCCTTCCTTGACATAGGAGCAGGCCAGTTCGCACTGCTTGCACCCTGTGCACTTGCCAGAGTCTATTACGAGCGCCATCT
>Ga0209633_10000057_pt1 | contig 132112 bp, 100 predicted proteins | sample Cruoilmetagenom1_FD_187290 | JGI IMG/M metagenome (GOLD analysis project Ga0209633, IMG submission 187290) | Oil polluted marine microbial communities from Coal Oil Point, Santa Barbara, California, USA - Sample 1 (SPAdes) (version 2) | ecosystem: Environmental > Aquatic > Marine > Oil seeps ... | reverse complement strand
CTTCTACATGTTTGTTGGGTGTGGACTTGGGGCTGGAACCCCTCCAACCGGGTCCGTCAAATCCTGGGATCCGGACACCTGGAGGTGGGAGCGTAGCCCCAAGCCGAACGAGTGTTTACTGTGCGAGAACAGATGATTCCTTGTAGGAGATTTCCTTGTCGACACGAGGCTCACGTGGCAGGCCGAGGACACGGTCGCCGGTGATGTTGCGCTGCACTTCGTCTGTGCCGCCGGCGATGCGAATTGCGGGGGCGCCGAGGAAGGAAGTCTGCCAGGCTCCGTCGTCGCGAGCGTCCGTGCTTGCGAGGGCGCCTGCTGGGCCCTGCAGTGCAAGTGCGAGGCTGCCCTGTCGTTTCAGGAGCTCGGCATAACCGAGTTTGCTGACGGAGCCTTCCGGGCCAGGCGCGCGTCCCTGACTGAGGGCACTCTGGCTGCGATATCCCAAGTACTTCAGAACCTGGGTGCGTATGTAAATGTCGGCGAGTTGCTGGCGGACGACTCGCTCGCCGGTTTTTTCGAGAGATTGTGCCATTTCGACGAGGTCGTGGAAGCCCATGCCGCCACGCATGCCACCGCCTCCGATCGACATGCGCTCGTTCATCAGGGTGGTAATGGCCACGGCCCAGCCGCCGTTTATTTCTCCCACCAGGTTTTCGTGCGGCACCCGTACGTCGGTAAAGAAAACCTCGTTGAAGTGGGAGGCGCCTGTGATTTGTTTGAGGGGACGGATCTCTATGCCGGCTGATTCCATGTCGACAATAAAATAGGAGATGCCCCGGTGCTTCGGCTTTTCAGGGTCGGACCGGGTCACGAGGATGCCCCACTTGCTGTAGTGCGCCCCCGATGTCCAGACCTTCTGTCCGTTGATGATCCACTCGTCGCCGTCTCGCACGGCCTGTGTACTCACATTGGCGAGGTCGCTTCCGGCGGACGGCTCACTGAAGAGCTGGCACCAGATCTCGTCTCCGCGCAACATGGGCTGCAAATAGCGTTCTTTTTGCGCGTCTGTCGCGTGCACCATCAGGGTTGGGCCCGCCATGCCGATGCCAATACCAAAGATCGAGGCAGGTACTTCAAACTGGGACAATTCTTGATTGAAGATAATCGACTGGATAGCCGTTCTTCCTTGTCCTCCATATTCTTTGGGCCAGGTGATGCCGCCCCAACCGCCATCGTACAATTTTGCTTGCCAGGCTTGAGATTCCCGGATCGATTCGGGATCGTCACGCGATGCCATCATGTCGCGTGCTGGTTCGCTGTCTGGTGTTTTGCGTTTTGCATTCGCGTCAAGCCAGGTTCGCGCTTCCGCGCGGAAGGCGGCTTCTTCTGGGGTGTCCTCGAAGTCCACGGCCGTTCCTTTCGTGATCTGCTTTACAGATTGTCCCCGGATCTGCTTCCCCACATGTGCAGATGTGTATCTGAGCATAAGACACAATGGGGGAATTGGTTTAGTTCTCGATAGGATTTGTCTAGCTTCACGCCTATTTGTCGTGACGGAACGGGAGCATTATGAGCTATGACCTACGTGAGGCCAGAGGGAAAGCGGCGATTGTGGGGGCGATCGATGCAGTGTCGTCCACCGGCGTTCTGGAGGGCAGTACCCGTGCTCTCGAGGTCGCCATGATTCGAGGTGCACTCGAAGACGCCGGCCTTACCATTGGTGACGTTGATGGGATTTTCGCCTGCACAGGCGGAATGATGATGCACTCCATGGAGCTTGCTGAATACTTGGGAATCACCCAGCCCTGCTGGACAGATACCACGCAAACAGGTGGATCGAGTTTTGAGGTGCTTGTCGAGCACGCTGCGGCTGCAATCACTTTGGGGCATTGCGAAGTCGCAGTGATTGTGTATGCAATGAACCCCCGCGGTGCCCGCAAAAGCGGCGGCGGCGGCGGTATGGGCGGCATGGGTGCTGCCATGGCCATGATGGGCGGAGAGTCTCCCCAGATGGAATGGGAGATGCCCTATGGACTGCGTATGCCCATGGGAGGCTACGCGATGTCGGCTGACCGGCATATGTCGCAGTATGGCACGACGTCGGAACAGCTTGCTCAGATCGCGGTGAGCACCCGCGAGTGGGCGACCATGAACCCGAACGCCCGCTATCAGGACCCTCTGACCATCCAAGAGGTGCTTGATTCTCCACTCCAGTGTGGTCCCCTGCACAAACTGGACTGTTGCCTTGTGACCGACGGGGCCGGGGCTCTTGTCATGACCTCCGCAGAGCGGGCGCGTGACCTCAAGAAGCCTGCTGCGTATGTTTTGGGCACGGGCACGAGTCACACCCACTCGATGCCGTCCGCGATGCCTGACCTTACGGTCACAGCGGGCGCGGTGTCGGGGCCAAAGGCATTTCGCATGGCGGGAGTGACTCCGAACGATGTGGACGTCCTCGAAATGTACGATTCGTTCACGATCACCGTTCTTCTTGCCTTGGAAGACCTCGGCTTTGTGAAGAAAGGTGAAGGAGGCCCGTTTGTGGCAGAGGGCGTACTTGGACCCAAGGGGTCACGTCCTGCGCAGACAAACGGCGGTGGCTTGTCCTACACGCACCCTGGCATGTACGGGATGTTCCTCTTGGTGGAGGCTGTGCGTCAGCTTCGAGGTGAGTGTGGGCCGCGCCAGATTGAGAACGCGGAGATTGCCGTGGCGCACGGTTGTGGTGGCGTGCTTTCTTCAACTTCAACGGTTGTGCTTGGAACGGAGTCGACACTGTGAGCAACCGAATGGAACCCAAAGCATCTTCTGCTTCCCAGCCTTTTTGGGAGGCCACAAAAGAACAGAAGTTTCTTTTGCCTTGGTGTAAAGATTGTGAGAAGCCCTTCTGGTACCCCCGAGTAATGTGTCCCCATTGTCTTGGCGAGTCGATCGAGTGGAAAGAGGCGTCGGGACAGGGCTCCGTATACGCCTCCGCTGTGCACTGGAAGCCCGGCATGCCGCCCGCAGGCGACTTGAAGCCTCCCTTCGTAGTCTCTCTTATTGACCTTGAAGAGGGTGTACGGATGCTCTCAAATGTCATAGGCTGTGAAGCCACAGATGTACATGAGGGAATGTCGGTAAAGATCACTTGGGAGAAACTGTCCGATGGACGTTTTCTTCCCCAGTTTGAACCAGCAAGCTGACATTACTTGTGCAGATTCCGTGTCGCATGTGCGTGTGCATATGCATGTGCGATGTCCGCACGTGAGCACAACTGAAAAGCCGGCGAGGGCCGGTTTGCAGCAGGCGAGAAAATGCAAGAGCAAAAAAAGGGGACATGCCCATGAGTGGTATTTGCGAAGGGCGCGTTGTCATCGTCACTGGCGGTGGGCGCGGAATTGGTCGTGGTCACTGTCTTGAATTCGCCCGCCAAGGCGCGAAAGTCGTGGTCAACGACCTTGGTGGTGCTGTTGACGGCAGTGGCAATGCTGCAGGGCCGGCTGAGGATGTTGCCCAGGAAATCCGTGATACGGGCGGTGAAGCCGTTGCAAACGGTGACAGCGTGAGCAACTGGGAAGGCGCCCAGCGTCTTGTGAACCAGGCTGTTGAGACCTTTGGTGGGCTCGATGTGCTGGTGAACAATGCCGGTATCCTGCGGGACCGCATGCTGGTCAATATGAGCGACGCTGAATGGGATGCCGTGATTGACGTGCATCTCAGAGGGACCTTTGCCACGAGCCGCTGGGCCGCCACCTACTGGCGTCAGCGCTCAAAAGAGGGCAAGGAGAACGATGCCCGGATTATCAACACGAGTTCTGCCTCGGGTCTGTTCGGCAACCCTGGCCAGACAAACTATGGGGCTGCAAAGGCCGGCATTGCCGCCTTTACCATCATTGCCGCCAAAGAGCTGGAGCGCTACGGTGTTACCGCCAACGCGATTGCTCCTGGTGCGCGTACCCGTATGACTGAAAACTTGGGCTATGGCGCTATCGAGGTGAAAGAGGGCGAGTTCGACTCTTTCTCCCCAGAGAACGTGGCCCCCACTGTCGTGTGGCTCGGAAGCAGCGAATCCAAGGCAATTACCGGCCGGGTCTTCAATGTTTCCGGTGGGAACATCAGCGTGGCAGAAGGCTGGAAAGTCGGACCTGCCGCCACAAAAGATGACCGTTGGGACGCCGCGGAACTCGGCAAGATCATTCCCGACCTGGTTGAGCGTGCTGCGCCGCCGGCTTCTCTTTTCGGAGGCTGAGGCGTCTCACGCAAGGACGACGCAAGGACTCTGAAGTCGGGGCTTTGCCGTGAACTGTGAGGCAGCCAGTCTCTTGTTTGGCTTCCACCTTCGGCGCGAAGATCCTGAAAACTGAATCCTGAAAACGAAAAGATGGGGCGAGAACAAAGGATTTTTCCTGTTCTCGCCCCATCTGCGTTCTGTTCCAGGGTTTCTCGGTGTTCCCTCGCGCCGCTTCGGGTCCTTGGCGTCGCTTGGCGCGCCCTGTCGTCCCCCTAAGTGGCCCCCCTGGCATCGTTGCGTGGCCCCCTGGCGTCTAGCGTCCCTTGAAGACAGGCTTGCGCTTTTCCATGAATGCACGTGGGCCTTCCATGGCGTCTTCTGTGCCGAATACTTTGCCTCCGCATTCGGTTTCAATCTGGAATGCCTCGGTGAGGGGCAGGCCGTTTGATCTTTGCACCGCTTCTTTGACAGCTGCGACGGCAAGCGGGCCGTTTTCCGCGATTTTTGTGGCCCACTCTTGTGCTGCCGGGATCACTTCTTCTGGGGCGACAATCTTGTTGACCAGACCAATGCGGTGTGCCTCTTGCGCGTCAATATGGTCGGCAAGCAGGAGAACCTCCATTGCTTTGCAGTAGGGGATTTGGCGTGGCAGGCGGCTCACACCACCGCCGCCGGGGATGATGCCTCGTTTTACTTCCGTGAGGCCAAAAGTCGAATGAGAAGCCACGATACGCAGGTCGGTGGCGAGCATAATCTCGGTTCCCCCTGCAAGGGCATACCCGTTCACCGCGGAGATGACAGGCTTGTAGAGCTCGAAGCCGCGCAAGAGCCCGTCTTGGAAAAGCGAGAAATCGCTCAGGATCTGCTCGTCCCATTCGTCCTCAGCCTTGCGAGCCCGTGTCACAAGTGGGATGAGGCGACCTAGGTCGGCTCCCGAACAGAATGCTTTGTCGCCTGCGCCGGTGAGCACCGCGACGCGTAGATCAGGGTCGTCTCGATATTCTCTCCAGGCGAGTCCGAGACGCACCATCATCTCTGGACTGAGGGCGTTGCGTTTTTCTGGCCGGTTCATGGTGAGCCAGAAGACCCCGTCTTTTTTCTCCGTGAGCAGATGCGGCATCGCGGTCCTTTCTCGCTTCCTCGGTCTTGCCAGGACTTGCCACGACAAGACCGAGACCCCTTTGTCTTCCGCTGAGTCTGAGAATATGCGCACAGACGGGGAACCGACGATCTGTTCGGGAGGAAAAGCTTTGTTCTCTCCTCCCTGCTCCGGTTCTTCGGTATGTGTTCCTGCGTGCGTGCGGCTTCCTCGGGCCTTTTGGGAGTGGTCCTCTGCCGGCAAGACCTGGCCTGTCGGCGCGTATGCACACTTCAGGTCAGGCCAGGCGATGGGTTCTTGCGTCAATAGCTGTGCCAAGCGCTGCGAGGACCAACGTGTACTTTGCCGTGTGGGGCAACACGAGTGCCCGTTGGGGAGTGTTCAGGTTTCGGCGATTGCGGGCACCCTTTGTGGACTTTCCGGGGGAGATGGCGGTATGCGGACAACTTCTTGGGAAGGTGCCGGCGATGGACTGCCCTGTGGTGGTTTCGCTGGGGGACCCATGGTCTGGCGCAGTGGAACCTGATCGAGGAAGGACACGACAAGAAGCCCAAGCAGGGAGATGGGTACCAGGATGAGAAACGCGAGTGTCATGGCGTCGGTGTAAGAGTCAACTGCGATTTGACTTATTGGTCCGTCGAGAGCAGCGATGTTTCTGGGGGACTTCACGATGCGATCGACCCAGCCTCCCGCAATGGCATCTTCGGGCAGCCTGTTGACGAGATAGTTCTCCAGCCGGTTGTTGAAGAGGGAGCCCATCACTGCCACGCCAATCGAGCCTCCCATCATGCGAAAGAAGGTGATAGTGGAAGTCGCGACGCCGAGGTCGCGCATGGTGACGGCGTTTTGGCTTGCCAGGACGAGAACCTGCATGTAAGATCCGATACCAATGCCAAGAACAAACATGTACAGACTCATTACTGCTGTGGGAGTATCCGATTCCAGAATGGAGAGGAGCAGCAGGCCGACCGTCGTAATGACTGTGCCAAAAATGGGCCAAATCTTATATTTTCCGGTTTTCGTTATGATTCGTCCGGAAAGTACGGAAGTGGACGTCAGACCCGCCATGAGCGGCAGCATTTGCAGACCCGATGAGGTGGGACTTGCTCCGTGTGCCACCTGCAAGAAGAGCGGCAGATAGATCATGGCAGCGAACATGGCGACGCCGGAGATAAAGCTGGCAATACTGCAGACCGTAAAGATTCGGTTACGAAAGAGAGGCAGTGGCAGGATCGGTTCTTCGACCGCTTTTTCATGGTAGAGAAAGAGGACGAGGAAGGCGATGGCCCCGAGCGTGTAACTGATAATGATGGGAGAGGTCCAGTCGTAGGTTTTTCCTCCCCAGGTGGTGACGAGGAGGAGCGTGACGACTGCTCCTATGAGCAGGGCGGCCCCGGTGTAGTCCACTTTGCTCTGCACACGTTTGAAGGTGAGGTTGAGAGTTTTTCCCGTGATGAAAAGGGCCGCGATGCCCACAGGAATATTGACCCAAAAGACCCAGCGCCAGCTGAGCTCGTCCACGAAGAAACCACCGAGCAGCGGGCCGATCACGCTGGCAAAGGCGAAAACCCCACCGAGATAGCCCTGGTACCGTCCACGTTCACGTGGGGGAATGATGTCTCCGATGATGGCCATACTGAGCGACATCAAACCACCGGCCCCGGCACCGGCGACGGCGCGCGCGGCGATGAGTTGCCAGGTTTCCTGGGCGAAACCGCAGGCAAGAGAGCCGATAATGAAGATCACGATCGCGGTTTGGTAAACGGCTTTTCGTCCGTACAGGTCGCTGATTTTGCCGTAGAGGGGGGTCGTGGAGGTGGAGGTCAGCAGGTATGCTGTGATGACCCAAGAGATCTGATCTCCTCCGCCCAAATCGGTCACGATAGTGGGAAGAGCAGTGGCGACAAGTGTGGCGTTGAGCGCCGCAAGCAGCATTCCCGCGGCAAGACCGACAAAGACAACGAGGATCTCTTTATGCGTGAGTTGGCCCTCTTCCAGCGCGGGAGAGGAGGGTGCAGACGGGGGATGTCCCGTGTGTGCGGGTGCTGTTGAACTCGTCATATGTGTAGATCCTCCTCGTAAAACCGTCCTTTTCCTGCCGGAGCAATGCCGGGGTTAGGCTGGTTTGGCATGTGCGGGTGACCACTCTCGGTGTGGCACCCGCACGTTTCCATTTACTACATGTCTTTTAAACCGATGCGGCGAAGTGTTGCTTCGGCATCTGCAACAAATTGATGTACGAGATCTCCTGCGGGAACGATTTCGTTGATGGCACCAACGCCTTGGCCTGCGGGGATGCATTCTTTTTTGACATCGACTTCTTCGATGCTCTCATCACCGCCAAGGTGCATTGCCTGGTCTTGTACAGACCGCATAATTTGCATCGGAAAAGGCTGCAACTCTTCCGGGTGCTCTTCCCAATAACGTGTGTAATCGTTTTTCACCGCACGAAGCGTTTTTCCGGTAAACGCGCGGGTGATCGTGGTGCCGTCTTCTGCGGTGTCGAGCAAGGCGTCTTTGTAGCCCTTGACCGTATGGGCTTCGGGAGTGGCAATGAAACGTGTGCCGACCCAGATCCCGTCTGCGCCGAGCGCGATGGCTGCAGCAAGGCCGCGTCCGTCAAAGATGCCGCCGGCTGCAACGACAGGCACACGGTCGCCCACGGCGTCCACGATTTGGGGAACAAGCGGGAGTGTGGCGACGAGGCCAGTGTGGCCTCCGGCTTCCGTGCCCTGCGCGATCACCACGTCGCATCCCGCCTCAACGGCTTGCACGGCATGACGTACTCTTCCGCACATGTTCATCACAAGCACATCATGCTCGTGGCACAGTTCGACAACCTCGCGTGGGACGCCGAGGCCTGCAACAAAGGCAGTCGCCCCTCCGGAGATGATTGCCTCAACGGCCGGAGTCATGTCACCAGGAAGAGCCGTGAGAAGATCAACACCAAAAGGTTTGGATGTCGTGTCCCGCACTATCTTGATTTCGTCGGCCATCTGGTTGACGGGAAGAGTGGCTGCTCCCATGCAGCCAAAGCCGCCTGCCTCTGAAACGGCGGCTACCAAGGCGCTATAGGACACTCCGCCCATTCCTGCGAGCATGACGGGATGTTCTATCCCGAGAGCTTCAGTGAGTCGTGTTTGCATTCAGGCCTCGTTTCTCTGGCTGCAGTCTTCTTCCTACGGGGTACGAAATGTGTGCCCCTTTGTTGGGAAGACATGCGAAAGATGGTATGAGGACCTGTATGCAGGCGCGAAAAGCCCATTGTTCTGCTTGCTTGTTTGGCAGGATTCCCGACAATTTTTTCTCTCCTTTGTGGACAGTTGTGGTCGGGCGGGCGTTCTCACCTTGTTCCTCGTTTTCTTCTCGTGCGCTCTTTTGTTTGCGTGTCCGTGACGCAAGGGAAAAGCTTACAATTTGGCATTCAATGTCAATTTGGCATTCTATGTCAAATTGACCTCGTGTCATGGATTCTCTTTCTTCTGATGCGCGATTTTTTCTGTGACGGAGGGTGTGAAAACATCATGCTTCCAGGTTTTTCATGCGTGTTTTCAGGACTGAGAGAGATGGCGACTACTCGATGAAGTGGACAGGAAGGGGCCGGTTGCAGGTTCTTGTCGGAAGCAGCTTTTCTGCAGAAGTCCTGTTCTGAGCTGGGAGGGGGTGCTGCGCGTTGTCGTTGGGGTGCGCCAGTTGGGCAGTGCAGTGGGTTGGTGCGTGACAGGCAGACATCAGGGGGTGCACAGGGCAATGGACCACAACTTGGGAGGAAAAGTGGGGAAGGGGAAGCCGGGGAGGGCGTACGGCGCGTGCGCGCCGATGTGTGAGGCGCTTTGTCGGAAAAAGGCCCTGCCGGCTTTTGTGCATGCGACCGTGTTGTTCCTCAGTCTGAGGTCTGGTCTTGGTCTGTCGGTTTTTTTGTGGAGGGAAGTGGAATACGCCGTCCAGTGATCATTGTTGGGGTGATCGTGATCCAATGTTCTTTTTGTCCGAGACCCCAAGGGTGTAGGGGAAGATGATTGAGGCGTGCAATTTCATGTGGATCAGTGACAATCGCTGCCATACCGATAGCGAGCACGCTCCACCCAGTGTGGGATTGAGGATCGAAGGCATCGATTTCAAAGGCCACATGATATTGCCCCGTTGCTTCGAGCAGCATGTTGCCCTTGCCGGTGCGCAGGACAATTCTCTTGTCGTCCATTGCATAGTTCATAGGGATAATCGAGGGACGGCCTGATGAGGCCAGGGCGATACGCCCGAGACAGTGCCTGTCGAGGAGGCCGTAGCATTCATCTGCGAGCAGAATGTGCAGCCCATTTTCGTCACACAAATATTCGCTACTTTGGGGTGTTTCCTGTGCGTTCATGAGAATCACCTTTCCGTGTTTTGCGATCGGCTGATGTTGTTGTCGCCGATCAGTGCGGTATCGGTGTGGTGCTGGTAGTGCTGGGATGATGTTTGGGTGTGTTGTTGTCTCTCGATTTGGTGTTTCTGTGAGACGTGACAGGAAATGTTGTGGTTGTACTGCAACGCACACCTTTTGCGGGGTGGATTCGGGTGTGTTCTTTTCGGGTGTGTTCTTTGGGAAGTTTTCAGGGTTGCGCAGTTTCCGACAGGTTTTTCTTCTTGTTTGCGCCTGTGTGCCATGTGTGCGTATCCTGGATGTTATCCATATGTCGTGCTGATTTATGGGAACTTTTCTTCTTTCTCTCTTTGCCCAGTTCTTGCCCAGTTTTTATCCACCTTCGTTCTGGTTGTTTGCTGAGAGGAGAGTGCCTCTTGTTTTTTTGACTCGTTATGCATCTGACGTGGAATTCCGAGCGTGATACGCTTCGCCCGTAAATTTGGCTGGGCTTCCATACCTAATCACACGGGCAGAATGCTTGCGCGCTGCCATTTCTGTATGGAAACGTAGCCCTGATTGGCGTCGCTGCTGTCACGATCGCCTGTTATGCAGGCAGTTATATTTTCTCTTTTTCTTCTGGTTTTCTCTTTGGGGAGACGTCACGGAAGATCGCAGAAGCAGAAGAAGGTAGAGACGGTGTTCGTTCTCGGAGCGCTCCTCTGATTGAGAGCGGTATGCGAAGGCGACAACCCCACACACAGACGGTGACTCGAGGAGAAAGCTATGTCCGAACGCTTGACCGGAGCGCAGATACTTATTAAATCCCTCGAAATGGTGGACGTTGACGTAGTGTTCGGGCTTCCTGGTGGGGCTATTCTGCCGGTATACGATCCTTTGCTGGAAAGTCCTATTCGGCATGTGCTTGTGCGACATGAACAGGGCGCCGGACATATGGCACAAGGTTACTACTGGACTTCAGGGAAGCCTGGGGTGGTGGTAGTGACAAGTGGCCCTGGTGCGACGAATGTCATTACTCCAGTTGCTGACGCGTACATGGATTCAGTGCCGATGGTCGTGATCTGTGGGCAAGTGGCGACAGCAGCGATGGGCACAGATGCTTTTCAAGAAGCTCCCACTTTCAACCTGGCAATGTCCATCACCAAACACAATTATGTGATCTCTGATGCTTGCGAGATTCCCCAAATTGTGGCCGAAGCCTTTCATCTTGCCACGACGGGACGTCCTGGGCCTGTCTGGATTGACCTGCCCAAAGATGTGTCGGGAATGGAGGCCGAGTGGTGGTGGCCGTCTGATCCGACGGCGTGTCTCCCCGGCTACAAGCCGAGAATAAAGCCGCATCCACGTCAGGTGAAGCGGGCAGTGGAACTGCTGAATACCTCGCAACGTCCCATTATTTATGCGGGAGGTGGCGTCCTCAAGGCGCGGGGTGCGCAAGCTCTGCAAGAGTTTGCCGAACTGACCGGCATTCATGTGGTCACTACCTTGATGGCGCGCGGGGTGCTGTCAGATGACCATGAACTCTGTCTTGGTATGCCAGGCATGCACGGGAACTATACCGCGGTCACCTCGATGCAAAAATCCGATCTTCTGATCACCCTCGGCGCGCGTTTTGACGACCGCGTCACGGGAAAAGTGTCGGCTTTTGCTCCTGACGCCAAGATCATCCACATTGATATAGATCCGGCTGAGCTTTCGAAAGTACGTTATGCGGACGTGCCGATTGTGGCAGATGCAAATCGTGCGATAGAAGCTCTCATCGTGGAATATCAGAAGCAAGAACGGCGACGCCAAGAACGAGGGGACGCTCCTGTTGACCGGGCAGCATGGGTGGAGCAAATCAACACCTGGCGCTCTCGTTATCCCATGAAGTATGTGGAGAGCGATGAAGTGCTCAAGCCCCAGTTTGTGCTGGAGCGTCTTGGGCAGCACGCTCCTGATGCCGTGCTTGTCTCGGGAGTGGGCCAGCACCAAATGTTTGCTTCCCAACATTGGAAGTTCTCTGCTCCATATCGCTGGATCAACTCCGGTGGCATGGGAACAATGGGTTTTGCCGTTCCTGCGGCAATTGGTGCCAAGGTCGGATCTCCGGAGCAGACAGTTTGGGTCATTGACGGTGACGGCTGCTTCCAGATGACTTTCCAGGAGCTCATTACGGCTGCAGTGGAAGGCATTCACGTCAAGGTTGCCATTCTCAACAACGGCTACCTTGGACTGGTGCGACAGTGGCAAGATCTCTTTTATGACGAGCGCCACTCTGAGGTGCATCTGGGCGGGGCAATTCCGGATTATGTTGGTCTGGCCGAAGCAATGGGGTGCGCGGGCTTCCGTGTGGACGCACCCGAAGAAGTGGACACAGTCATCGCCAAGGCCATGTCGATTCATGACCGGTCTGTGGTGATCGACTTTCGTGTTGACCCGACCGAGCATGTGTTCCCAATGGTCCCTGCCGGTGCGTCGAATGACGACATCATTGTCGGTCCGGCCTATGGACAGACCGAAGAAGAAGAGCGGGTGATCCTTTCCAAAGGGAAGTTTGGAGCAGCTCCGATGGCACAAGGTGGCCAAGAGGATACTGTCCTTCCCCCAGAGCGTTCCGGGGTGCATTTCGAGATGGACAAGAAGGAGGACTGAGGATGGCCCAGTCCAGTTCCCTAAAAACTCTCTCTGTTCTTGTGGAGAATCAGCCTGGGGTACTTGCCAGGATCGCTGGTCTTATTGCCCGGCGCAATTACAATATCGAGTCTTTGGCAGTGGGGCCGACCGAAGAGCCGCACTTTTCCCGTATGACGCTTGTTGTTGACCAAGACCAAACGCATATTGAACAGATCATTAAACAGCTTTACAAGCTGGTAAACGTCCTGAAAATCACGGAATTTGATCCGGCAGAGGCAGTTGAGCGAGAGCTCATGCTCATTAAAGTGAGCGTGCTGCCTGAGCGCCGCTATGAGGTTCTCCAACTTGGTGAGATTTATGGGGCGAAGATTGCTGATGTTGGGGCGTGTGGGGTGACTTTGGAGATCTCGGGGACGCCGGAGAAACTCGACGACCTGCTGGCCTTGTGTGAGCCCTATGGAGTGCTGGAAGTAGCCCGTACTGGTCGTGTTGGCCTGGAGCGAAATGAAAAGCGTGCTTCCTTGATATAGCTTGCGGTGCCTTGCGGTGCTTTGCGCTTGCGGTGCCTTGCGGTGGGAAGTTCGTGCCAGGGTACGAAACTGCCCGGCAGCCAAGGCCAGTCTGGCTTGTCCGCATGCTTGCAAGAGCAAAACGGGATCGTGCGACGAGCGGTCACTGCACGGATAGCTCTCGGGTAGCGAGCAGAATGTGAGAAAAGTGAGGCCTGGCATGGGCACAGTCTGCGGAGATGGTGTCCGGGAACTGTGCCCGGGGGGCCTTGCCTGATGATTTCACTGGACGCACAGGTGTTGCCTGCTGGACCATATTTTCACCTGGGGAGCTTCTCCGGGGAGCTTTCGGGTCAGCCGGCTGCCTTGCAAAAGGCCCCTGGTGCAGTGCTGTTGCAGTCACTGGGCTGAAAAGTTGAGCGGTTCGCTTTTTTTCCGATGAGTCCAGCGCACAATTTTCAGCTTTGTGACGATGCTTCGGGCTGTCTTTTCTGCTTGGCAGCGCGCGGCCGATGCCAGGGTTTTTTGTACCAGGATTGAGGGTGCGGGGCAGGCCGGACTCTTGGTGTTTGTTCCGCAAGAGAGTGTGCTTGCGAGATTTTCTTTGTGTTTTCTTGTCTTTTGTTTGGCTTGTTGTGGATTGTCTGGTGAGGGATTTTGCGGTGTTTTCCCGGACATTTTTTGCAGGATTTCAGGATGACGCTCTCACCTGACGCTTTTATTTCGTAAGTCGCATGGAATTTTTTTCTTGTCCAGCCACACTTGGAAAGATGATGCAAACAGAAGTGAAAATCGTGGAAACAGCAGTGGGTGATTATTGTTTTCAGCGAGCAGTTGAGCTGATCGGGCGCCGGTGGACAGGTGCCATTCTGGTTGCACTGCTCGAAGGTGTAGATCGTTACTCACAGATTCGAAGCGCGGTGCCGGGACTCTCTGACCGCATGCTCTGTGTGCGCTTGCGTGAACTTGAGAACGAAGATATTGTGCGGCGCCGTGTTCTGCAGGAAGTGCCTGTTCTTGTGCACTATGAACTCACGCCAAAGGGCCGGGGTCTCGGCACTGTGATAGATGCAGTGCAGAACTGGGCGCGGGATTGGGGGGAACCATCAGCCTGATATCTCGGGTTTTGCGGGGGTTTTCTCGCTCTTGTATTGCAAGATTTTAGGTATTCCTGTGACTGTCACAAACCCTCTGAGGTCCGCTTGTGGTGGTGTATGTGCAGAGCAGCTTGTAGAAAAGATGGCAGGGAGCAAAGAGCTGACGCGTGCTACAGCTTTTTTGCATGTGGAGCGGAGATCATCTCCGCTCCACACTTTTTCACTTGTTGAAATGATTTTTAATGGTATTTGTGATGTTGTCGATCATGGTATCCCACACTGCGTTTTCATTTTTTGTGACGGAGATGAAGTCGGAGGCGATGAAGACTTGCACGACATTGCCGTTCTCGAAGATCGAGGAGATCCAGGGCAATTCAGTGCTGTCGTCCGGTTTAAAGGTGGCGGGACCGCCGACCGGAGTCCCCACGGTGAATTTCATGGCATTGGGGTTCGGGGTAGGTTCGACGCTGATCGGCATGGGCTACTTCTCTCTTTGGAAAGTCATGTGGCGCTAGAAGATGATCTAGAAGGGGATCAGACGAACCCTGGAGTCTCACTCCTGGAGCAACCCCCTGAAGATGCTCTGGAAGGGGGTCAGAGACAACCCGGAGGGCATATTCCAGAAGACGACCTGGAAGACGACCTTGGAGACGACCTGGAAGATGATCCAGCGGCGACAAGGACGCTTAATTCTTGCAGGTGTTGTTCGCGTTCTGTGGTTAGCAAGTGGTTTCGGTAGTGACTGGCTGGGCTTCTGTTTCGAATTCCAGCACGTAGGTCATGGAACTGTTGGCGGGGATGTTCGGGACAACGACATTTTTGCTTGTCACAATGGCTTGGGACGCGTTCAGAACGGTAATCCGGCAGTGTGCCGAAACCATGCGGTTGCCGCGGTTTGATATCAGGAGCTCGGCTTGCCAGAGATTTTCCTGTGATCGTGTGATCGGAGCACTCTGTATTCCTGCGACAGATTTTTCGTCGCTGTTTCCTTTCAAAAAGACAGAGGCGAAAAATCCCGCCAAAAGAAAAGTAAGCCCGAGTACGACAACAAGAGAGCCATGAAATTGTTCTGATGCTGCTTTCCTCAGCCCAAGTGGATTCGCTGGGTCTACAGCAGAGGAATCTTTTGGGGAAGTGTCGCTTCCGTAAGAGCGCACAGCGCTTGAAGAGGATGAAGAAATGCTCATAGTCCTCAGTGTGACAGACAAGAGAATGTGAAAGCGAGGATAACCAAATCGCGGGTAGATTTTAGCTGCTTCTTGCAGGTGTTTGTCGGGGTTTTTCTGGGGGAGCTTGGGGCAGCTTGGAAAGATCTCGCCGGCAATTTTCCTGCAAAGCAGCCTTTGGAAGAGACAAAGAGAGAAAAAGCATGCAGAGTCATGCAGGGTATGGGCTGTCCGGTTTCCGGAGTGTGGCTGGTCTCAGGCGGGAAAACTGTCTTTTGCGTACAATGCAGAAAGCACAACATAAAGGGGTTGGTTTTTCTCCGGTATCTGGGTGCTATGCCGGCAGGAGAATGTTCCCGTGGAAACGTGGAAAGGACTCTCAAGGGAAACGGTTTCGGTTTTTGAGAGTCCTGGTTTCTGGCTAAGGTGGAGAAAGAGGGAGGGGTCGCGAGAGACAATAGTGTTCCGCGGCGAGTGCGAGGGGTCTATGTAGCCCGAAGCGTTCCCGAAATACTTTTTTTAGTTGTTGGAGACTGGGGGTTGTCTGTGTCTTTTTCCACGATGCAGGAGGCACCGCTTACCATTTTGTCGCTCTTTCGACATGGAGCGGCGGTGTATGGGGATAGTGAAATTGTCACTTTCCAGGGAGGAGGCGAGGAAAACCGTCGTGTTTCCTATCGTGATCTCGCGGATCGTGTGACGAAGCTGTCGAGTGCGTTGCATCGTCTTGGTGTGGGCACAGGGGATCGTGTTGCTTCGTTTGCCTGGAACAATCAAGAGCATATGGAAGCCTATTTGGCAGTTCCGAGTATGGGCGCTGTCCTGCATACCCTCAATATTCGTCTTTTTCCGGAACAGCTTGCCTATGTGATGCAGCATGCCGGCGACAAGGTGGTGATTGTCGACAGTTCTCTGCTGCCGATTCTGGCAAAAGCGGCTGATGGATTGGCAGGAGTAACGCACGTCATTGTTGTGGGTGATGGTGACGCCACAGAGCTTGGTGTGGATGTGCTGCGTTACGATGAACTTCTGGCGGCGGAAGAGCCGGAGTTTGCCTGGCCGGATCTTGCGGAAAATGCTCCTGCTTCGATGTGCTACACCAGCGGTACCACTGGCAATCCCAAAGGTGTGGTGTATTCGCACCGTTCTACTTGGCTGCATTCTTTGTCGGTGACTTCTGGCGCGTGTATGGGGTTGCACGAACACGACAGGATTCTGCCGATTGTTCCGATGTTCCACGCGAATGCTTGGGGTCTTCCTTACGCGGGATGGATGGTGGGCGCTGATTTCATTTTGACGGACCGGCATCTGCAAGCGGCACCCTTGACGGATTTCATGCAAAAAGAAAAACCGACTGTCGCAGGAGCGGTGCCGACTATCTGGAATGACCTTCTGCATTTCACAGAGGGGAAAGATGTCGATTTTTCTTCTCTGCGCCTTGTGATCTGCGGAGGAAGTGCTGTCCCTGCTTCTCTTATGCGGGCTTTTGACGAGCGTTTTGCTGTGCCGATTGTGCAGGCTTGGGGTATGACGGAAACAAGTCCGCTTGCGGCTGTGGCCCGTGTACCCAAGGGTGTGCCCGATGACGAGGCAATGGCATGGAGGACAAAGGCCGGGCGTGTGTGCGCGGGAGTCGAGTTGCGCATCGTGAGTGATGCGGGTGAGGTACTTCCCTGGGATGGCGAGTCGGTTGGGGAGATCCAGGTGCGCGGGCCCTGGGTCACTGGTTCGTATTACCAGTCGGAGGAGGAGGATGGGGGCGCCGGAAAGTTTGATGGAGATTGGCTGCGCACCGGCGATGTGGGGTCAGTAGACTCCAAGGGCTTTATTCAGATTACGGATCGCGCGAAAGACGTTATCAAGTCTGGTGGAGAGTGGATCTCTTCCGTTGAGGTGGAAAATGCCCTTATGGCGCATGAGAATGTCTTGGAAGCGGTTGTTGTCGCGATTCCGGATGAACGCTGGGGTGAACGGCCTTTGGCGTGTATTGTCCCGAAGAGTGCTGCTGCGGTTTCCGCGGAAGATCTTCAAGGATTTCTCTCAGGAAAAGTGGCAAAATGGTGGGTTCCCGATAAATGGTCTTTTGTTCATCAAGTGCCAAAAACCAGCGTGGGGAAGTTCGATAAAAAAGTTTTGCGCTCTCAGCATGCAGAAGGAAAAATGACAGTAGTTGACTTGAGACCCTGATCTTGTTTGCTGTTATGGCAGTCTTGCTGTTATGAATTTTCGTTCTTTGGCGAGGAAAAGGCTAGCTGTGTAGTGCTGGTTTTGTTCGTTTGGGCTTGGGTCTGGACCTGAGGGCATGGGCGAGCAAGCAGGATACTGGCTCGTCCCTTTGAGGAGCGTCTATTTGCGCAGAGTTGCCACTGCCGATGATCCGAATCGTCGACGTCAGATGATTTTTGACGCCGCGAAGGTCGTCTTTGCTGAAAAAGGGTTTTCTGACTTTACGATTGCTGATATCGCGCGTAAGTCTGGCTTGTCTTATGGATCGATTACTTGGCACTTTCCCTCGAAAGAGGCCCTTTTGCGTGACCTGTTGCAGAACGAACAAGAGCGTTTGCGGGTTGTGATCTTTTGTAGTCTGTTGCAGGTTGGATCCGCGAGTGGCGGAGCCAATATAGAAACATTATTGCGCGCAAGTGTGAGCGCATCACTGGAGTTTTTCGATGAAGACCCGGGAGTGATGGCTTCTCTCCTGCAAAGTCCCTTTTCTATGGAAATAGGGGCTTATTTTCGCCCTTTTTATGATGGTTTTCTTGATGATGTAGAAGCTCTGATTCGAACAGGACAAGAGCGCGGAGAACTACGGGATGTCTCATCTTGTTTTGCTGCTGTCACACTCGTGAGCCTGATTTTGCAGACAGCTCGGTGGCGGCTTGTGGCCAGAGAAAGCTCTACTGTGACAGAAACCGCGGATGTGATTGTCTCTTTCACACTTGATGGGTTGCGGTGCCGTTCCTGAGGCTTCTTTCGTGTGACAGGCGAGTTCTCAGCGTAAAATTTTTCTATGTTTGAATATGCATTTGGTCAATCTCTTCATGAGCGAGTTGTTGGGAATATGGCCGGTTTTTTGCCGCAAACGATCACCGCTCCGAGAGAATCTGCTTCTGCGGAGAACTTGCGCCGTGCTGCGGTTGCAGTGATTTTTCTGAGCGACGAAGCAGGCAGAGCCTGTTATGTGCTGACGCGCCGTGCCGCGAATTTGCGCCGTCATTCCGGTCAGCTGGCATTGCCAGGGGGCCGTGTGGATGAGGGGGAAACACCGACCGAGACTGCAATACGCGAAACCGAGGAAGAGATCGGTCTTATGCTGCACGAAGACCAGATTCTCGGCTGTCTTGACCACTATGCCACGAGGTCAGGGTTTGTGATGATGCCCGTGGTGTTTTGGGGGGGAGAGAACGCTGAACTGGCGGCGAATCCGGCAGAAGTCCAAGAGATCATGAAAATTCCTGTCTCAGAACTGGACCGAGAAGACGCACCCCGCCTTTTTCACATCCCGGAGAGCGATGCTCCTGTGATCCAAATGCCGATTTTCGAGGGTGTCGTGAACGCCCCTACTGCGGCAGTGCTGTATCAGCTACGTGAAGTTGCCTTGCATGGACGCCACACTCGTGTTGCCCACTTTGAACAGCCCGTTTGGGCATGGAAGTAAGGCCGAAAAGCCTGATACAACAGGAAGAAATATCTGTTCTCATGTTTCGGGTGGGGTAGAAAGCCGCGATGGTCGGTGAAAAAGCGGCGCGCACGGCGCGTGGAGGTGAAAGACCAGGCGAGCGCCTGTGCTGTGTGCTCCTTGTCAGGTCAGCGAGGACGGATGCCGTCAAGGGTCTGAAAAAAGGCAGGGAAAGTTTTTGATACGCAGGAGGGGTTTTTAATTGCAATGCCTGGGCAACGCAGACCCAGAAGAGAAAAGCTCATTGCCATGCGATGGTCTTCGTAAGTGTGTACTTCTCCTGCTTGTGGAGTCCCTGGGAGGATGAGCATCCCGTCACTTTCTTCACGCGCGTCAATGCCAAGCCGTTGCAATTCTGTTACTGTCGCAGCGACTCGATCGGTTTCCTTCCCGCGAATAAAACCGATGCCAGTCAGGCGGGTTGGGGTTGTCGCGAAGGGTGCGATCGCTGCCAAGGTTTGGGCAGTGTCGGAAATATCGCTCATGTCGATATCAATGCCGCAGAGTTCTTCCGGACCTATCACAGTGGTTGTTGTGGGTGTCATCTTGACGTTCGCACCCATCTTTTCGAGTATGCGAACAAACTGGAGGTCACCCTGCAAGGAAGTACTTCCGAGTCCTTTGACAGTGACCGTACTTTGCGTAATGGCAGCGGCAGCGAAAAAATAGGAGGCAGCTGAGGCGTCAGCCTCAACTTCGTAGGTTGTTGGCTGATATTCCTGTCCTCCTGGAACGGAAAACGCGTAGAAGTCGCTATTTTCGACGTCGATGCCGAAAGCTCTCAGTACTTCGAGCGTCAAGGAGAGGTAGGGCTTTGAGACGGGATCTCTATCTGTCTCGATTCTGATCTCGCAGGTCCCGAGGCGGTTTGCGAGCACAGGAGCCGCGAGAAGTATGGCGGTGAGAAACTGGCTGCTGCTCTTCGCTGAAATATGAAGGCGCACTGCTTCTCCGGCTTGTTGTTTTTTCTGCGGGAAGGTTGCAGGAGGAGCTGCCGGGAGAGAAAAAATTGAGGCTGGTAAGCAGTTTGGGTGAGCAGAGGGGGTGATGCGCGCTCCAAGAGAGCGTAAAGCCGAGAAGAGCGGTCCCATCGGGCGTTTGCGCATGGGGGCTGTGCCGTCGATTTCGTAAGGTCCTGTGCCGAGGGTTGCCAGAGGGAGAAGAAACCGGGCAGTCGTCCCGGAATTCCCAACAAAAATGGATTGGGATGTTGTGGGGATAGCACCTCCTTGCCCATCTATCTGAAAAGTTGCGGTTTCTTCATCACCTTCTGTAGGAATGCCAAGCAGAGTGAGGCCTTGGGTCATCCAATGAGTGTCATCACTGAAGAGTGCTCCGTGCAGGGTGCTGTGTCCATTTGCAAGGGCAGCGGCGATAAGTGCTCTATTTGTATAACTTTTTGAACCGGGAACGCTGACGGTCGCGGTGACCGGGCCTGTGAAAGGTTGAATGTGGCGAAGGTCCTCGGGAGAGGAATGAGAAGTCAGTGCAGGGAAAGAAGCGGAAGGTGGCATGGAAAAAACTCCTGGGAGAGGTGAGAACAAAGCGTTCTGAAATTTGGGAAAGTTGGCGAAAGACAAGAAGTGTGGCGGCATTGCAGTGGTGGGAAAGAGCGGAACAAAGGGGAAGACAGCGAAAAAACCTTACAATAAAATGCCCGGTATCCTCAGTTTTATTGACCATAATGGTGCGCGCAAGCCTTTCGCGCATATCATCCGGCACCACATGAAAAGTTGTCGAAATAGCCTGCTAGTTGTGCAGCTCCGATGTGGGGAAGTCAGTTGAAAACAAGACTGCTCCGACTTGTGTTGATAAAGGGGCTGCTGTCGGGTGGGGTTGTTGTGCATTGCCGCAGTGGTGCGCTCTGTTAATTGCGATGCGGGAAATGGGGGCACATGGCGAGATATCGCTCATTGTACGAAGTCCTCGGGGTTGGTGCTGATTGTGATCTAGCGGAACTGAAACGGGCATTTAATGCTCGTGTGAAAGAGCTCCACCCTGATCTTCATCATGATCTTGACGACGTAGCGAGAGACAGTCTCACGGAAGAAATGCAGCTTGTCAATGAGGCATGGCAGACTTTACGTGACTCTGACCGGCGGCGCGCATACGACAGCGTGAGGGCCTGGGAGCTAAGCGTTGAACGTGGGCGTTTTGCTGACTCTTCACGCCAAGGTATGGGGCTTTCTTTCCGTAAAAGGTGGCGACGTTCGCAGAAGAATAAAAATTTGCCTCCGCTGCGTTCCCGTCAGAATAGGCAGACATCTCGGAATGACTGGGCGAATAAGAATGCTGATAAGCGCCCTGAGAGCGATCTGAGAAATAAAGACTTTGAAGATAAAGACACTGATGTTGGTGCTTTTCGGAACGAGGATGCCGATCAGCCTTCGCCTGAGATAGATATTACGTCGCAGAAAACCGGGCAAGCGCAAGAGTCTTCTTTTTCTTCGCCCAGTCCTATTGCACCGCAGGCTTTTGCTCTTGACGGATATGACAACAGGTTTCGGGACCCATCTGGCGAATCACTTGGGGACCCATCCGCTGGGCAATTTCGGGACCCCTCTGGCGAACCTTTTGGTCGAGAAGATCAACAATTTACAGAGAGTGAGGATACTGCGGAGGCGAGGCGGGCTTTTGCACAGGATGACGTGCGAGCTGTGCAGGACCAAGGCGACATTTGGGGGGGAAGAGCGGAACGAAAATGGGAAGCCGTACACTCCGCGGAAGCGCCCTGGAATGCCGCGGGGAAAATGCCCGCGGGTCCTGGCCCGCTTGATCGAGTTGCAGGAGAACCGGGTTTCCTGACGGACGAGCAACGTTCGACGGAAAAGTCCCTTCGTTCATTTGAGGACTCTGGAGTAATGCCTGTTGCTCCGGGGCCATTGGACGAGTTCATGGTTTTTGACTCGGCCGATTCAGCAGAAGAGAGAGACATTTTTTCTGCGCGGATTGAGCCGGAAGAGTCGCTTTATCAGAAGGAAAATGACTTTGAGAAAGGGTCGTCCTCTCGACAGGGCGACCCTTCTCTCTTTTCTCTGCCAGATGCTCCGCCACATCTTGAGCATCCGCATTTACACAAGGAATCTTCTCCGTCTTCTTTCTCTTCTTTTCGAGAAGATGTCGAGACTGCTGCGGGAACTCAAAAGAACGATAGTGAGCGAGACAAGGCTTGGAGACAAAGGAAGGAGGAGAAAGAAGATCGGCTTGTTCCTCCGCTTGAGGAGTCTTTGTCCTCCTCGCAGGAGGTGTCTCTTGATACTCCCTCTGATATTGAGGATGTTTTCGTTCCCAATGATGCAGACCGTTTCGTCTCAGGAGAAGCAGAGGGAGGAACTCCGGCACCGTTGGATGAGGAGAAAACTGTCGAGAAGGAACCTGGGGCGCATCCCCCAGTTTTGTCTCAAAATGCCACTGCTGGGCTTGCCGATCATGTGTTTGATGACACCGACATTTCCTCAAGACCCTTGCCTGGGGAGTCCTATGGGGAGAGGGCTGTGCAGAAGCAGCCTGGAGTGCGTCCGCCGGTTCCGTCTCAAGATGCTTTTACTGCCGGGCCTGCCGATCATGTGTTTGATGACACGGGCATTTCCTCATTTGAGGGTGCGACAGTATGGATGCCGCCTCCTCTCGTGGAGTTTGCAGAGGGTGAGCCTGGGGATGTTTTTCGGGTTGGGGAGGCTGCTCGCTCGGATGAACCGACTGCTGGAGCAGAGGAAGGCAAGACGGTGCGAATGCCGTCTCCTTCTGGGCTATTTGTTCCAGGGATGCCTGGTGATGTTGCCCAGAGAGATACGTATCGGCCGGAAGTTCGGCCACAAGACCGATCAGAAGATCGGCGAGGCGAGGATCCAGGGAAATCCGGGACTGAGAGGTCTGCGCAGGAAACCGTTTCTGGGGAGAGGCAGCGCATCCGTCCAGAAAACCGGGCAGAAGCAGAAGATGCCGCGATTCGGGAGGAAGAGTCTTTCGCAATGTCAGGGGTGACCTCAGGGGTTGAACTCCAGACCGTGCCAAAGCGCAATCATTATCTCCCTGTTCCGATCATTCATGAGAAGCCGCTTGCCTTTAATTGGGTTGTGTCGGGATTCGCTGTGGTCGCGTTGCTCATTGCAGGCTTTTTTCTTGTGGATAAAGTGATCTACGGAGGGCATGAGTTTCCGCCGGAGAAACGGAAAATTGTGCTTCCTATTGTGGGTCGGGCCACAGTCGTCGACATGTCGACTGGGCAGCCCTATGTGGTTTCCAAGATGACGGTGAAGAACCATGTCGGGGATTTGCGTTCTATGAGTGCGGTCACTTCTTCTCACGACTGGCGTGTTTTTTCCGCAGGACACGGCACGAACGGGCATTTTGCAATGTGGAATTCCGAAGACGGGGGAAAAATCTGGACACGCTATAGTCCGACGGTTTTCAATGGGCCCGCGCCGCGTGAGATCACTGCTTTGGCGGCACATGGGGAGACCCTTTTGGCGGGAGGCTCAGTGAATCGTCCTGGGGGCGGCAGCAGCGTGACTGTGTGGATGTCTGATAAAAACAGACAGTGGGAGAGCCATGCCGGTTCCGATGCCTTCTTGGACATAGAGGGGGAAGCGGAGATTACGGCAGTTGCCATTGCCCCGGGGACTGGCCGGATGGTGGCGGTGGGGAGAAATAACACAGACGCTGCGGCCTGGTTTTCTCAGGGAGGGAAGCAGTGGTTCAAAGCTGAAGGCCAGGGTTTGTTCGGTGGTCCAGAAGTACAGCGCATGTTCGATGTTGTGGTACGTCCCGATGGTATGTTCGTTGCGGTAGGCGAGTCGGCGGGGAGAGTTGCTGCCTGGTTTTCGCTTGATGGCCGGAACTGGAAGCGCCTTCCTTTGGATCCTCTTGTTTTTTCTCCGGGAACGAAGGCAAGTGCTCTTGCGGTATGGCCGGACGGTGCTTTGGTCATTGTTGGTGATGACAGTGCAACGGGAGCTGGGGCTGTCTGGTTTTCGCTGGATACCAGATCTTGGCGTCGAGTCAATGATGCACAGGAAGCTTTTACCGGAGAAGGCCCTGTCCATATTGAAGACGCCGATATTCTTTTGGACGGGACGTTGGTGGCGGTTGGCCATGATGCAGTTGGCGCTCTTCTCTGGATATCAGAAGGGGAAATTACTTCCGATATGACAGGAAATATGGGATGGGTACGTGTTCCTGCACATGGCGAGAAGGATCCTTCTCGGAGCGCGCAAGTTCCTCGCCAATGGATGCGTTCTGTTGTCGCTCTTCCGAATGGGGACGCCGTCGTGGTGGGAAATGAAGGGGTTGCCTCAACTGAGGTTTTTGCTGCTGTTTGGCGAGTGAAACCTGCGAAGGGCTGGAAATTTTTTGAGTAGTGAAATGCAGGGAGCAGACCTCAATTCGGTGTTTGATTCCTGTAATTTTGCTGTACTCGTTTTGCGAAATGTCAGGAATCAGGACGCGAAGAACAAGGCTGGGAGAGTCGGTGTGGAGAAAGCAGAAAATGATGGGAGACAAGGCGGGCGAGAACGCGTATCTCCGTTGTCGGTTTCCTTCTTACTGTGTCAGAATTACTCGCTAATCCCTTAGCCCTTTTTCGAGCGGTTGGCGTACGGTACTGCTCGTTATATGTTTTCGGCTCGTATCGTTGGTCTGACTGGTGCAGATTGTAAGCAAGGCACCGCCCAATGATTGAGTCGGGTTTTGATATGAGGAGTTGCAGGTGGCAACCATTTTTTATGACAAAGATGCCGACCTTTCTCTTGTGATCTCACGTAAAGTGGCGATTCTTGGGTACGGTAGCCAAGGCCATGCGCATGCACTCAATCTGCGTGATTCTGGTGTCGATGTGCGTGTTGGCTTACCGGCGACCTCGAAGTCTGTCGCAAAGGCTGAGGCTGAAGGGCTGCGGGTCGTGACGCCAGAGCGGGCATGCGAAGAGGCGGATCTCATCATGGTCCTCGTCCCTGACCATATCCAAGGTAGTTTGTACGAGACTGTGATAAAGGACCGTCTGAAAGACGGCGATGCCCTTTTCTTCGCGCATGGTTTCAACATTCACTATGAGGTGATTGAGCCTGCTGCGGGAGTTGACGTGGCCATGTGTGCTCCGAAAGCCCCTGGTCACCTTGTGCGCCGGACCTATGCAGAAGGCGGTGGCACCCCCGCTTTGGTTGCCGTGCGCCAGGATGCTTCAGGCAAGGCACGCGAACTTGCGATGAGCTACGCAAAGGCTTTGGGGACGACGCGAGCCGGGGTACTCGAGACGACGTTCGAGGAAGAAACAGAGACCGACCTCTTTGGCGAGCAGGTCGTGCTGTGCGGCGGTCTTACGGCTTTGGTGCAAGCTGGATTCGAGACACTCGTGGACGCTGGATATCAGCCTGAGTCGGCTTATTTCGAATGCTTGCACGAACTCAAGCTGATTGTCGACCTGATGTATGAGGGTGGCATTGCCAACATGCGCTACTCCATCAGTGATACTGCCGAATATGGGGACTTTACCCGGGGGCCACGCATCATCACTGATGAGACCAAGCTGGAGATGCGCCGTATCCTGGATGAGATTCAGAACGGCAGTTTTGCCACTGAATTCATCCTGGAAAATCAGGCGGGACGTCCCACGATGAAATCCCTACGCCGGCAGAGCAGGCAGCACCCAATTGAAGAAGTTGGCGAAGAACTGCGCAGCATGATGCCCTGGCTTGGAAAAAAGGCCAACTGAATCCTTCGGTTCGTCTCCCGGATTTTCCGGGAGAGAAACATCTTGGAGAGAAAGTGCCCGGAGAGGAGCCGGAAGAGGAAGCAGCGCAAGAGCCTGATCTTTCGAGTGCGGAGGTGGGCTCTGCTTTGTGCGAGGGGTCTCCTGCGGTGGAGGAGACCCCCTTTGTTGCCTGGGATCGGAAAGAGCATGGAGTGCGGGGCATACCCCCCTGTCGGGAGTGCCGGGGGGCCATGAAGAGGATCGGTGGTCGCGCGGGTATGCAATTGTGGAGCGACCATTGGCAGTGCCCGTACTGTAAGTGGGAAGTGCATCTTTCCTACGGACGAGGTTCTGTCTGACGAAGAATGGTAAGGGAGGCAGTGTGGAAAAGGCCGGAACAAACTTCGTAAGCGAATACGTGCCTTTGACTGCCTCATATCGTCATAAACTTCTTTTTTCGTTTAGGTGTTGGGCACGATGCCAGAGATGTTGCTACGCTCCCGAGCCGTGGATGTCTCAACGCCCCCTCAGATAAAAATTCTTGTGACCGAACCAATAGCGGAGAGCGGCCTCGCCCTTCTGCGCGAACATCACACTCTTGTGATGGCAAAAGGTCTCGATAAACCCTCCCTGCTCCGCGAAATTGTCGACGCTGATGCTCTGGTCATCAGGTCGGCTACAAAAGTGGATGAAGAAGTGCTCACCGCAGCCTCCCGTCTCAAAGTTGTCGGGCGTGCAGGAATGGGCGTTGACAATGTGGATCTTGATGCCGCAACACGCATGGGGATTTTGGTTGTCAATGCGCCAACCTCGAACTCGATCTCGGCGGCTGAACATACGATGGCTTTGATTTTGGCGCAAGCCCGGAACATTCCTCGTGCAGACGCCTCTTTGCGCTCCAAAAAATGGGAACGTGCAAAGCTCGGTGGGGTAGAGCTCTACCGAAAGACGCTTGGGATCCTGGGTTTCGGGCGCATCGGTATTCTGGTTGCAGAACGCGCTGCCGCGTTTGGTATGCAACTTGTGGCCTATGATCCGTACGCGCGTCCTGAAGCGGCGCAAAAGATTCAGGTAGAACTGCTCGATTCTGTGGAAGATGTGCTTGGGCGTAGTGATTTTGTCACGCTGCACCTTCCGCTCACCCCAGAGACAAAAGGCCTGATCAACGCCAAGACGATTTCCTCCATGCGGGACGGGGCCCGTCTTGTGAATGTCTCCCGTGGCGCAGTTGTGGTCGAGGAAGACCTTGCCGAGGCGATTCAGAGCGGCAAGCTTGCCGGGGCTGCGATTGATGTCTTCGCGACGGAGCCCTGTACGGACAGTCCGCTTTTTTCTTTGTCTGATGCAGTGGTTACACCGCATCTTGGTGCTTCCACGACAGAAGCACAGGATCGGGCCGGAATGGTGGTGGCAGAGCAGATTTTGGCAGCACTTGACGGAAACTTTGTGCCTTATGCCGTGAATGTGGATATTGGCAAGCAAGTGTCGGAGGAAGTGCGGGACTTCATGCCTGTGGCAGAATCTCTCGGATCTTTTTTCGCATCCTATGCAAGTGGGGTAAGCGACTCGATCGAAATCCTTGTGGCAGGCACGTTGGCGGAACATGACACCCGTGCGCTTGTGCTCTCCGCGCTGAAAGGCATCTTCTCCCATGCTTTGGAGGAACCAGTCACTTTTGTGAATGTGCGCGATATCGCGAAGCGTCGTGGTGTGAAGATCCGGGAAGTGTCTTCGTCGAATGCGCAGGAATATGTGAGTTTGCTGGGGATATCAGGCTTGGTCGGGGGGAAAACTCTCGAAGTAAGCGGAACGCTGGACCCGACTCGGGGTGAACCTCGTGTTATCCAAGTCAATGAGTACGACATCGATATTTGCCCTTCTGCACATATGGCAATGATCGTGAACGACGACAGGCCTGGGGTGATCGGACATGTTGGCATGGCCTTGGGAGACGCCGGTGTGAACATTGCGAACATGATTGTGGGCCGGCATGTGGGAGATCCTTTGGCCATGATGGGCCTGAATCTTGACCAGCCGGTGCCCACTGAAGTCATGGAAGCATTGCGCAGTTCCCCAGGAGTGCTCGACGCGAAGTTTTTGCACCTTTCCAGCTTGCGAGAAAGTCAGCCTGACGTGTGACCCGGAAACGAGGAAGCGGCTGAGGTTTCTCCTCGCCGCTTTTGACCTTTGTGCTTGGGCCTGATTTTCTTTCGTCCTGCTCTCTCGTCTTGGGTCACACTGTGCTGCTTCAGGTGTGCCCTGCAAGAGGTGACCGTGTAGGTGTGTCACGAACTTATTGCATAGTGTGTGTTTGCGCGGGAGCAGCTTGACTCCAAGGTGTGCATACTTCATCCGCGCGCGCTGCGCGTCGTATCACGAGGGTGCCTGCTGCCATGTCGCCGAGACGGCGATGTCCCGTGCTCCAGAAAACGCTGCTTCCCCCTATCACGGGGAAAGGAAATTGCTCAAGCAAGCGCATCAGGTTGCGTCCCAGCGCCTGCTGCCATGAAACTGCCGGTATTCCGCCGGCGTTGATCACCTCGATGCCGCAGAGGTGCTTTCCCAGCGTGGCATGCCCGGGTAGGGCTTCTTGGAGAGTGCCGTAAATAATCCAGGCTGCAATAATTCTTGCGATTCCAGGCCATCCAGCCTGAAAGACCAGGCGTTCTGCCACAATCTCTATTTTTCCCTGGGCTATCCACCAGACTGCGAAGGGAAAGCAGACGATGAGGGTGTCGAGGAGGAGTGCTCCTGCACGGCGGAGCAAGCACTGTGTGGGATCCATGCGTGGGTTCTGTTTCCGTTCCTGCCCCGCTCGGTGCAAGGCACGGGAGTGGGGAAATCCCGGTGGTTGTGTTGGGCTCGCCGGTGTTGTGTCTGGTGTCATGTGTCGTGTCTGGTGTCTGGTGTCTGGTGTCGTGTCTGGTGTCAATTGCGGGTGTGTATTGGACCACGCTATGAGCCACGTTATCGAAGAGGCAATGCACATGGGAAACGATTCTCTGTGCAGGGCCTGTATTTTGTGTATCCCTTTTTGAGGTTTGTCGAGTGTACGCGATACCCGTGTGGCTGCCTGGTTTGTGTTTCCAGAGTTTCTCACCGGAGAGAGGGGAGAAGATGGCGCTCAGGTAGAGCTGTATTTCAGTTGGAATTGAGCGTGATGTGTGTCCAGAATGAAGCGTGTCTTGGGACAGAAAGTATGTCAGGTAGGCGGGAACGGACGAGTCTGGGCTGGTCTTTTGCCGTTTGTGGGGTTCACTTTGTGACGTGGGACTCTGGTCGTGAGCACAAAGATGCTGACTTCGAGGCGTTCCTGCGTTATTCTCTGCCTATTGCGAAATCAGAGACCGAAATCACAGACCCGTCGCAAACTCGTCGTAGGTTCGTCGTAAATCATGGATAAAAGCACCGCATCTTCAACGGAGATTTTCCCGGCTCGTACGCCGGGTTTTCGTGCTTTTCCCTCTTTCCCACTTGTACGACTGCAACCAAAGGAACACAGGTTTCCTACGCGGGTTTCGTCTGATGCCTTGAGTGTGTCTCCGCTGTTTTGGGCATTGGCCCGTGATGTCCGGCGAGTGGTGTCACGACAAACAAGCAGAGGGACCGCGTCGGGTTCCGTGTTTGTTTCTGACAACAAGCTGGTGACACCGGAAAAAGCTGTGTTCTCGTCAGATTTTTCCGCGCGTTTTCCGGGGCATGCCTCTTTCGGTGCTTTCTTCTTGCCGCTCTCGCGGCTTCTCTTGCTTAGATAGGCGTACGTCCTTGGCAACGGGGCGTGCGCTCCTCACTCCCGCTTTCTGCGGGGTTTTGTGTTGCCAGTTTTTCCAGTCGACCCGAACAACGAATGCCAGCAAGTTTTACGCGTGAGTTTTTTGAAGGAGATCTCCCGTGACCACCAGCACCGAACAGCTGATTGTTTTTGATACCACTTTGCGGGACGGGGAGCAGTCGCCGGGTATTGTGCTTTCTTTGCCGGAGAAGATTGAAATTGCCGAGCAGTTGAGTCAACTGGGCGTAGATGTGATTGAGGCCGGATTTCCCATTGCAAGTCATGGGGATTTTGATTCTGTGACGGCTATTGCCGAGACTGTGAAGGGGTCGGTCATTTGCGGGCTTGCTCGAACAAATTTTGCCGATATTGACCGGGCAGGGGAGGCGCTGCAAAATGCGGAGCACGCGCGCATCCATGTTTTTATTGCGACTTCTCCCATTCATATGGAGCGCAAACTTCGCATGACTCCCGAACAAGTGCTGGCAGAAGCGGCAGCGGGAGTAAAGCGGGCGGCAAGTTACACCTCTGATGTGGAATTTTCCCCAGAGGACGGCACCCGCTCCGATCCTGAGTTCATGATAAAAGTGTTGCAGGCTGCGGTGGATGCTGGGGCAACGACACTCAACATACCGGACACGGTCGGGTATGCCATGCCCTCGGATTTTGCCGGTCTCATCTCTTATGTGGTGGAGAACGTGAAAGGCCCCGACAATCTCGTGATATCCACCCATTGCCATAACGATCTCGGTATGGCTGTGGCGAACTCTCTGGCGGGAGTGGAGAGTGGTGCTCGTCAGGTCGAATGTGCCATTAACGGGATTGGCGAAAGAGCCGGGAATGCCGCGCTCGAAGAGATCGTGATGGCAGTGAAAACCCGCCCCGATTTTTTTGGGATTTCTTGCGGGATCGATACCTCTGGTTTGGCCAGGGTAAGCAAGCTGGTGTCCCGTCTCACCGGGTATCCCGTGCAGTACAACAAGGCAGTGGTGGGCCGGAACGCGTTTGCGCACGAGGCGGGCATTCATCAGCACGGAGTTCTTGTGGACAAGCGCACCTACGAGATCATGGACGCAGAGCTTGTAGGGCAGCACACAGAGATTGTGCTTGGGAAGCACTCTGGGCGCCATGCCTTTTCTGACGCGCTTGCCCAGCTTGGTTTGCGTTTGCAAGGAGATTCGTTGAACCAGGCTTTCATCAGGTTCAAAGAACTTGCCGATCGCAAAGGGCAAATCACCGAGGCAGACCTGGAGGCGATTGCCCATGAGGAGCTGCAGTCTGGCCTGGGTACCTGGGAGCTGGCTGAACTCAACGTGACGTTTGAGATTGGCAAAGCCCCAACTGCTTCTGTATGTGTGCGACGTGAGGAAGAACAGCGTACACAGACTGCCGAGGGCGCGGGCATGATCGATGCTGTGTGCAACGCGATCCGTTCTGCTCTGGGAGTACAAGCACAGATGATGGACTTTACGGTCTCGTCGGTCACCGGGAAAACGGATGCCTTGGGTGATGTGATTGTGCAGGTTGATGTAGGCGGAAAACACTATTCAGGCAGGGGTCTGTCCACAGATGTAGTGGAGGCCTCGGCGCGTGCCTTTCTCGCCGCCTTGAACAAGGCAATATGTAGTGATGACGTGCCCGAGGGTGTGTTCGCGCAAGTCGAAGGAGAGACTGGTCCCTGAGGGGCATCCTGTTTTTGGAGCAGCTCCAAAAACAGGATCTGCCCCTTTTGCATTCTCGCAGTTTTCGCTGGATGTGCAAGCAGCTTTTGCCTTTTCTGCGTGCAGGCCGCAAAGGGGAGGACGCGGGGCTTTGCGCCGGCTTGTGGCAGGCCCCGATAGCGTCCCCGCAAAGTCTTTGCAAAGCGAAGCGGGGACTAGTCCATCCAGTTTGGCATGATTTCTGTTGCCCATAGCTCGAGGTTTCGCATCATGGCTTCATGCGGAATGGGACCTGCGTATTGCCACATCAAGAAGTATTCAGGGTTGTGCTTTTCCACCATTTCTTGCATCATGGCGTTGACTTCATCGGGGTTTCCCACGAACTCCATACCCCGGTCGACAAGAAATTTGTAGTCGCATTCCGCAGGAACGGGTCCGGTCTCTCCTGCGCGGCGCATGGCCTCGTTGAAACCAATGGGCGCAAACCATTTTGGCCACACGAAACCATTGCCATTGGCCGCGTGATAGTGGGCTTCCGCGGAATCGCGTAGGACCATACAGTCCCGGAAGATCCCGATATTCTGGCCGTAGTCGTAGGTTCTTCCGGCTTCGGATGCCGCTTCTTGGTAGGTGTGGAAGAGTTTTGTCAGTGACTCGCTGTCCGTTGTCAGGGCGATGGGAGCAATTCCCTCACGCGCGCAGAAGCGAAAGGTCTCTTCGCTGAAAGAGAAGGGCTGAAAAATCGGAGGATGTGGCTTTTGGTAGGGCTTGGGAGCAATACCAATCTCTTTAATAATGCCCTCTTCGTTTTGGCCAGTTCCGAATTCCTGCACCGCGTCATGGTCAAAAAGCAGGTCTGCGGGGGGAATCGACCAGTGTTCCGACTCATGAGAAAAAGTCGTGGAAGTGAGAGCTTTTTTCAGAATCTCATAGTGTTCTGTGAAAAGGTCGCGGTTTTTCTGGTCCACCTGCGACTTGTCGGACATGGTGCCGCCAACCCCGTAGCCTTGTCCCAAAACGTCTGCCCAGCGTTTCTGGTAACCCCGCGCGAGCCCGATGAAGGTACGGCCTTGTAGCATCTGGTCGAGCATTGCGAGGTCTTCTGCGAGCCGGATCGGGTTGTGGAAAGGCAGTACATTTGCCATTTGTCCAATGCGAATGCGTTTTGTGCCGAGCCCCGCGTAGAGGCCGAGCAGGATCGGGTTATTCGACTCTTCGAACCCTTCAATGTGAAAGTGGTGCTCTGTAAAAGCGGCACCCCAAAACCCCAGGTCATCGGCAGCGCGTATCTGCTCTTTCAGTTGCCAGAGCATGGTTTGATAGTTCTGTGTACTACAGCCTGCCATGCCGCGACGTGTTTGGGATACCGTGCCAACTGACGGGAGATAGAACAGGACGAATTTCATGTGTTGTCTCTCTTCGCTGGAATGATGTGAACGCTTGCCGGGGTTTGAGGGGAAATATCTGTAGTCAGATATTTTTCAAGCCTGGGGGAAAAGCGCGCGTGGGAAGGGCAAGGGGAGCGGGATCCCAGGGGGCGTGACACGAGAAGTGATCGAAATGACATGCTGGGTGCTGTTCAGGTGTAGGGGTTGTGGGCGCGCAGGGTTTTTTCGTCTTGCAGCACAGCGCCCTTTTCATGACAGATCCTGTGGTCATGGCCGGGGATCACGGTGGCAGTGTGCGCCCGTGCCAGCATTTTGAGTTTGCGCAGCGAACGTTGCCACTGCTGCAAATCGGCAGAGATGATCGACCCTATTTCGTCGTGATAGCTCTCCTGCAAATAGCAGGCGTCAGAGGTGAGCATGACGGTGCCGCAGTGTTCAAGATGCAGCATGAGTGCCATGGTGCCTGCCGTGTGGCCTGGAGCTGACACTGCGTGTACGTCTTTTAGGATCTCGGTGTCGCCGGAGAGGGTGGTGAAACGAGCCCCGGGGATGTCGTAGTCCGCGCGCAAGAAGAAATCGCCATCTTCTTCCCGGTTTGCTGCCGCCGTGTACTCGTCGTCGTGCACCAGAATTGTGTTGTCCGCGTGAGTGAAAAGACGGGCGTTTCCTGCGTGGTCCACATGAAGATGACTCAAAAAAACATAGTCGATGTCTTCTGGGCCAAGCCCGTGGGCTTTGAGCTTGTTCTCAAATAGCTGTTCTTCGGTGTAGTTGTCGTAGGGGGCGAGCTCTTTGTATTCGGTAAGCCACTCGGTTTCCCAATCCCTGCTGATGGAAGCGTCAAAGAGCAGGCGTCCATCGGGATGGTCAATCAGATACGTGAAAGAAGGAGTTTCGCACCAGACCTTGTTCTTCTTCATGTTGGAACGAGTTAGTGTGAGATCGGGATGTCCGGTGAGTAGAAGCTCCTTGTCTACGTGCATATTGCCGTGAAAAAGAGCAGTGAGAGTGATGCCACGCATGTGAGATATCTCCTGAAAGTTGGGGCGAAAAAGTCAGGCCTGAAAAGAAACTGCAGAAAGAAGCTGCAGAGAAAGGTGGCGCAGGGCTGTCGTCATGGGTTGGGTGTAATGGGCTGGTCGTAATGGGCGCGAGGACAGGGGGCGCGCAAAACGGGAAGAACAAAAGGGTGGGGTGAGGAGATGGGCGTGTGGGAAACACTGTGTTTGGAGATGAGAGAAAAAGCAAGGAAGCAGGAAAGAGGCGTCTTATGGCGGCACGAGGCAGTTTTCTGCTGCAGTGGCTGAGAGCGGCGCAGGCCCCGAAGGAGAAGATGGCCATTGAACAACAAAAGAATGGCGCCATTGTCTGACATTACTCTCTTTCTTGTTTTGCGGGCGAATGACAGGAGGAAGAAGGAAACAGTGCGGTGGGGCGAATGACAGGAGGAAGAAGGAAACAGTGCGGTGAGGGAAAACGCGTGAAAAAAGTTTTTCTCGTTTTCTGGTGTTTTGCCGTCAAGATTCTTGGGAGAGGACAAGCTCGCGCTTGGCACTTTCGCGCCAGAGGAGCGAAAGTTCCAGGGAATCTTTTGGCGAGTTTGGAACGAGATGCCGAAAGAGCTGTGCCGATCCTTTGACGGAATGAGAGAACGGCGGAACGCCAAAATGGGTGCAGCGTTGCGCTGAAGGCTGTCAGCGCAATAGTGACTCTGTCAGGATTGCCAGAACTACGCAGCATTTGTGTGGTTGACATGTGCGAGAAAAGGAAACACATGACAGTTAATGGAGGGCTTACGGGACGGGTCGCGTTGGTGACAGGCGGAGGTCGCGGGATTGGGCGGGCAATTTCGCTTGGTCTTGCTGCAGATGGGGCCGACGTCGCGGTGAATTACGCACGGGACGAAGAGTCTGCATTAAAGACAGTGACCGAGATCGAACAGATAGGACGGCGGGCTCGCGCGTATCAGGCGTCGGTGGATTCCTGGGAAGAATGTCAACACCTTGTGTCCGAGGTTCTCTCGGACTTTGGGCAAATTGGCATTTTTGTGAATAATGCCGGTATCGCCAGTCGGGGGAAAACGGTGGTACACACTGACCCCGAAGAGTTCGAGCGTGTGATGCGTATCCACGCCTTTGCTCCCCACTATCTTGCAAAACTTATTCTCCCGGACATGCGTGAGCAGGAACGCGGCGATATTGTGGTTATTTCAAGCGTGGCGACCTTGCAGAATGCCGCGGGTGGTGCTCCGTACAATATGGGCAAGGCCGCCTTGGACGCGCTGGCAATCACGCTCGCAAACGAGGAGAGGAAAAACAATATCCACGTGAATATTGTGGCACCGGGTCTTGTGGATACGGAGATGGGTCGCCGGCTTGTGAAAGGGGCAGCCGGGGTGGATGACATTACGAAACTGAACCCCATGATGCCGTTTGGGCGAGTGTGTCAGCCCGAAGACGTGGCGAATGTCGTGCGCTTTTTGGTTTCAGAACGCGCGGGCTATCTCACGGGAGAGCGTTTGAATGTGCACGGGGGCGGCGGCGGCTTCGGCTGAGTCGGGCAGGTAGAGCAGTCTGTGTAGAGTTTTCTTGGCGAAAAAGCACTACAGTGATAGGTGAAATGGGAAAGCGTAAAGTGAATGATCCCTGCTGGTGCGGCAGTGGTACAAAATATAAAAAGTGTCATATGTCGCTTGACATGGATATTGAGCGGGAACGTTCTCTCCCTATTGATGAGCGTGTGGCGAAGACAGTCGTACGTGGTGAAGTCACTCCGATGCGGTCGGTGCCGCATGATATAGACCGGCCTTCTTATGCGGAGACGGGCGTTCCTGCGGACAGTAAGCCGTCGCTTGTGAAAACTCCGGACGAGATTGAGCGTATGCGCTATGCGGGCAAAGTCGCGCGAGTCGTGCTTGATACTGTAGGGGCTGCGGTGGCTCCCGGTGTCACGACCGAAGAGCTCGACAAGCTTGCGCATGAGACATATATCGCGAATGGTGCATACCCCAGTACTCTGAACTATCACGGATTTACCAAGACGATTTGCACATCAGTCAATGAAGTGATCGTGCACGGCATTCCCGACAGTAGGCCTTTGCAAGAAGGCGACATTGTGAGCTGTGATATCACGGCTTTTGTCGAAGGAGTGCATGGGGATTGTTGTGCGACTTTTCCCGTGGGAGCAATAGACGATCCATCTGCGCGTCTTATTGCCGTGACGTATGAGTGTTTGCGTTTGGGTATTGAGGCAGTGCGGCCTGCTGCCCGGATGCGAGATATCGGGAAAGCAATCCAGCCGTACGCGGAGAAGTTTGGTTTTGGGGTTGTTCGGCAGTTTGTCGGGCATGGGATCGGGACAGTTTTCCACATGGAACCCCAGGTTCCGCACTATTACGACAAGAGCGCGACTCTGGAAATGCTTCCGGGAATAACTTTTACGATAGAGCCCATGATCACAATGGGAGATTATCGTTCCAATATTTGGGATGATGATTGGACGGCTGTCACTGTTGACTTGCAGCGCGCTGCCCAGTTTGAGCACACCTGTCTTGTGACCGAAACCGGAGTTGAGGTGCTCACGAAGGGCGCACACGAGGATTTCTGAGCAGATTTCTCTGGGGGACTGTTTTTTTGTCGTTGGTTGGTTTTGTTGCGGCGCCCTGGAGAAGTCTAAAAAAGCAGGTTTGTTGGGGGCAGCTCCAAGCGGTTTTTTGTCGTATCCTCAGAGACCTGAGCGCATGGCGCGTCCCAGAGGGACTGCGGGGGCTGCGGCTTTTTTGTGTGCCGGATGCCGAGTTTTCCCGGATGCGCACACCGGTCTTTGCCTGAAGTCCTTTGGTGATTTTTTCTCGGTCTTCTAGCCTTTGGAAGCCTCTGATCGTTCTTGGTTGGCGCCCGCTACCGGTTTTCGCGTTGCGCCCCGTTTTTTCAAGGAGTTGCACGTGCGGATGGGTTTGATTCCGGGTGACGGGGTGGGGATCGAGGTTATGGCGGAGGTGCGCAAAGTTCTCGAAGCCACGGGGCTTTCTGTCGACCTGACAGAGTACGATCTGGGCGGCGCGCGCTATCTGTCGACAGGAGAAGTGTTGCCGGACACAGTTTTTCATGAGCTGTCCCAGTGTGATGCCGTCCTGCTTGGCGCGGTGGGGCATCCGGATGTGCCGCCTGGTGTGCTCGAACGGGGGATTTTGCTACGTCTGCGTTTCGAGCTTGATCTTGCGGTGAACTTGCGTCCTGTGAAGTTGTTTCCCGGTGTGGAGACCGTGTTGGCAGGACAAACGTCGCAGACCATCGATTTTCGCGTGGTACGCGAAAATACGGAGGGGTTGTATGTGGGATCGGGCGGAACGATTCGGACCGGTTCTCCTGATGAGATTGCCTTGCAGGAGTCGATAAATACCCGTTTGGGTGTGGAACGCTGTATCCGTTTTGGATTTGAGACGGCCTGTGCGCATGGGGAGAACCCTGAGCTGATGTTGGTGCACAAGACGAATGTTCTGACGCACGCGGGTGGGCTGTGGCAGCGTGTTTTTGATGAGGTCGCTGCTGAGTATCCGAATGTGGGCGTGTCGTATGGCCATGTTGACGCGGTGTGTTTGTGGATGGTGGCGGATCCTGGGCGGTTTCACACTATCGTAACGGATAATCTTTTTGGCGATATCATCACAGACCTTGGTGCCGGTATTGCCGGTGGGCTTGGTTATGCTGCGAGCGGAAATCTGAGTTTGCAGCCGGGTGTTCCCTCGGTTTTTGAGCCGGTGCATGGTTCAGCCCCAGATATTGCAGGCCAGGGGAAAGCAAATCCGGTTGCTGCGATTTTGTCCCTGTGGATGGCGTTGACGGAACTTGCAGAGACAGAGGCTGCTGATCGGGTGTTGCGGGCGGTCGAAACAGTCGCTCCTGACACCGTCAAGGTAGGGACTGCTTTGTCGACTTCTGAAGTAGGGGATATGATTGCAGGGGTTATATAACACTTGGAGTGTAAATATATCTGGCTTGGGTCGTGGCGTGGTGGGCGCAAAAGTAAGGTTGCGAGGGCTCCGTGAAGCCTGAAGGTGTTTTTTGCAGGAGTGTGCGGGAGAATCTTTTTCTCGGGTCTCTTGCGCGTGTCGCGCGGTCTTTGGGGAGAAAACCTTTTTCTGGAGCGTTTGTTGTGCATTGCGATGGGCTTTCTCCGAGAAAAGGTAGTCGCAGCGAAAAAGCGCGCGTCTTGTCGAGATTTCTGTGGGCTTTCTGCCAGAGGTAGAGGCTGCGGCAAAAAATTTGCAAGGGAGATCGTAGTGGACACTGTTGACTATATATGGATGAAAGGCGAGTTTGTTCGGTGGGAGGACGCCAAAATTCATGTGCTCACGCATGGTTTGCACTATGGATATGGAGTGTTTGAGGGTATCCGTGCATATGAAACGACTGATGGACGCTGTGCTGTCTTTCGACTTACCGACCATATGCGGCGTTTGGAGCGTTCTGCCAAGATCTATCTCATGCCAATGGCGTATACGGCGGAAGAACTCGCTGAGGCGACGAAAGAGCTTATCCGGCGCAATAAGATAACCTCTTGTTATATTCGTCCTATTGTGTACAGTGGTGAAGGGAACATGGGGCTGAATCCTATTGGCATGGACTGTGATACCGCCATCGCCGTGTGGGGATGGGGCGCGTATCTCGGGGATGAGGGCATCGCAAACGGTGTGCGCGTCAAGATATCTTCCTGGCGCCGTTTCGATCATAATGCGATTCCTCCCGCGGCAAAGGCCTGCGGGAACTATCTCAACTCGATTATGTCGAAGATGGAGGCAGTGCACTCCGGCTACGAAGAAGCCATCATGCTGAATCCCGAAGGCTATGTCTGCGATGGCTCCGGCGAGAATGTGTTTGTCATCAATAACGGCGTTATGCGCACGCCCCCATTTTCGAGTGGCCCGCTCGAAGGCATTACCCGGGACACAGCCGTGACCATCGCGCGCGACCTTGGCATCGAAGTGCGGGAAGAAGATCTTGTGCGGACAGATCTTTACAACTGCGATGAAGCCTTTTTCACTGGGACTGCTGCAGAAATCGTGCCGATTCGTTCAGTGGACGATCGCGAAATCGGGGACCCGGGTCCTGTGACCTGCAAGATCCAAGAGACTTTCTTTTCTGTGATTAAAGGCGAAGTCGACGAGTACAGGCAATGGCTTGAGTACGTATAATTCTCGTTTATTTATGTGATTGTTCCTCTTGCGAACTTTTCCTGTTCCTCTTGCGCGTGACTCGATCGCGCAAAGAAACTTTCTCAGGCTGTTGGCGTGAGAAAAAGAACGCGTTGTTGCCCGGTCATTTTTCCAAAAGGGCTGATGGAGAGGTCGAATAAAAGGACAAGAGGAAGAGGGAAAGAGGCTGTCCGAGGACCGTTTTTTCGTTGACTGTGCGTAGGTGCCCCCTAGTACGCTAAGTCTCCGGGCACCGCAGGTGCCTTTCTCGGTCTTGGCCGGGAAGCGAATTGAAGCGAAAGTTGCATCTCATGACTGAGCGAGAAGCGTTGACCTTGCGTCCGGGACCTCACTTGCCTGAGTCTATTGAGATTTTCGACACAACCTTGCGAGACGGCACACAGCGTGAAGGTCTTTCGCTTAGCTTGCACGACAAATTTCGTATTGCGCGCAAACTCGACGAGCTTGGTGTGCACTACATCGAGGGCGGATGGCCGGGAGCAAACCCAAAAGACGACGAGTTTTTTCGTACTGCATCCCAGGAGCTGCAACTTGAAACTTCGCAGCTCGTCGCGTTTGGCTCAACGCGACGAGCCGGGAAATCTCCCGAAGATGATCCTGTGCTTGCGAATCTCCTCCAGGCCAATACCCGATATGTCTGCATTGTGGGGAAGGCATGGGACTATCACGTGACCGAGGCATTGCGCACCACGCTTGATGAAGGTCTCAAGATGGTTGCCGATTCTGTGCGCTACCTACGAGAACAAGGGAAATCCGTTTTTCTTGATGCCGAGCACTTCTTCGACGGCTGGAAATACAATCGTTCTTATGCACTTGAAGTGCTCACGGTTGCCGAAGAAGCCGGAGTGGAGTGCCTTGTGCTCTGCGATACAAATGGTGGGACCTTGCCATTTGAAGTCGCCCATATCGTAGATGACGTGCGTTCTCGTACTACTGTGCGCATCGGCGTGCACTTCCATAATGACGCTGATTGCGCGGTCGCGAACGCCCTTATTGCGGTGCAGTATGGGGCGGAACATGTGCAGGGCTGCATAAACGGAATTGGAGAGCGCACAGGTAACGTCAATCTCAGCTCCATTATTCCTTCTCTTGCAATCAAACTCGGCGTGAAGTGCCTTGACCCCGACCAGCTCGCAAAGATTACTTCGGTGAGTCATGCAATTGCCGAAATCGCCAACATCACGCTTGATTCCCAGAAACCCTATGTGGGAGCGTCGGCCTTCGCGCACAAGGCCGGCTTGCACGCCTCGGCGTTGGTCCGTCGCCCGGACGCGTATGAGCATGTAAACCCTGGTCTCGTGGGCAACAGCACCCGCATGCTGATCTCAGAGCTTGCAGGCAGTGCGACTGTGGTCATGAAGGCAGAAGAGATGGGGATCGACCTGCATGGTGACAAACATCTGGCAAAAGAGATCCTGGACGAAGTAAAAAGGCTCGAACATCTCGGCTATCAGTTTGAGGCAGCTGATGGTTCTTTCGAATTGCTGGTGCGCGGTGCCACGGGATGGCAGCAGAAATTTTTTGAGCTCGAATCTTTCCGTCTCATTATGGAGAAGCGACAGGACGGGCAGACCATGACAGAGGCCACGGTCAAAGTGCTTTCCGGTGGAGATCGCCATATTGCGACTGCCGAGGGAAATGGTCCGGTGAACGCCTTGGACAATGCCCTGCGCCAGTGTATTGAACAGCATTATCCTGAGCTCGGTGATCTGCATCTTACGGACTACAAAGTGCGCGTCTTGGACGCGGCAAAGGCGACAGAGGCTGTGACGCGTGTGCTTATCGACACCACAGATGGTCTGACAGAGTGGAGCACCATCGGTGTGTCGGAAAACATTATTGAAGCGTCCTGGCGGGCCTTGACGGATTCGATTGTGGTCGGCCTGCTACGTGCGCAAAAGCGCAACGAAAGCGCGACCAAGGCACAGTAAAACGCTCGTGCGAGGCCTGGGGAACAGGAAACCGGCAAAGCTCTAGGGTTTTTTCTCCTTGGTCTGGTTGGCTTGGTTTTTTGAGGCTTGTTTTTTCCACGTGCTGGAATGCTGTTTCGCGCGCAGTTTCTGGGCTTGCGAGAAGATGCGGTGAGGTCTTTTGCCGCAGTTGGACTTTGCCTTGCCCCTGGAAAAAACCTTTTTTTGCCCGGTGTTTTTTCCTTGGGTTGCGGAGTGTCCTTGGGATTGTCTTCCGTCTCTCGTCCTCGCTCCGTACAATGGGCACAGAATATTGTTTGTTCCGGTCAGTCATTGTGATGTGCTTTTTCAGGGCTGCGTCCTGGGCTGTTATCTCACAGGAGTGCAACAGGTGTCTACGAAACCACATGTTTCCCCGGAGCGCGACACTCGCTACCAAAAGACTTCTCTTCCTGCGCCTCGGCGCTGGAATGGGGCCCGTCCCGGAGAGGTGTACGCTGATCCAAGCGCTGTGATGTTTGGCACTCCCGGTCCTGACCAGGGATATGTGGCTAGGCTGCTTCCGTGTATTGTGGGACAGCTGATTCTCCCGAGCGGGATGGAGCAGCGGGACGCATCCCAGGCCGGCATCTCGCTTGCCTGCCGGCGGGCATCTCTTTTTGGTCGGGCACCAATGCTCGAGGATCTCGAAGTTGCGTTTCTTTTGCTTGGGCTGATGGGAGAGACGCCTGGGGACTGGTCGACGCTTGCTCCGGTGATTGCCGCGGCGGTCGATGGCGCCCGTTATACACCCACACAAACAGAACACTTCGCGCGAGCTGTGCTCTCTGAATGGCTCTGTTTGAGCCCGGAAAACCTGCGGCAACAACTTGCAACGGTCGGGCCGGCCTCTGCTTTTTCTCTCTGAGACAACTTGCCAGAGAAAGCTTGATCGAGCAAAGAGGCAAAATGGCCTGGTCTGGTCTACGGGAAGTGTGCATCCGGGGAGCACCGCCCATTTTCCGAGGAGATCGTTGGGAATGCTGTCGTGCGTGTTGCTGTTTCAGCTTTTTTCGGCGACGAGTACAGCTTTTTCGTGCGGTGTTGGCGGGATTTCCCCAAGGCCTCCGTAGCAGTGCACCTCACAAAATCCTGCTTCTTGCAGGGTTTCCACAAGTTTGGTGAGAGAGTAGATTTGTTGATGGCGGGAGAATTCGCTGCGTGTGCCGTCTGGCGCGACAACGGTGAGCTTGCTGTGTAGCTGCCCGCTCACAATGTCGAATTGTCCTTGTTTCAGGATAATGGTGTCGTCTGGTCGGATTTCCCAGGCGTTTTCCGGCATGATGGTCGTCATGTCGCGGTGCATGGTCTCAATCAGGAATTTTCCTCCTGGGCGGAGCACGCGGTGGGCTTCCCGCAAGACGGCCATATTTTCGCGGTCGTCGGCGAAGAGCCCAATAGAAGTCGCCAGATTGAGGACAGCATCGACGGTATTGTCTTCGACGGGAAGAGACCGCAGGTCTCCCTGTTGGAGTTGGAGAGACACGCCAGAGGCTTGTGCCCGGGATTTGGCTTCTTCCAAAAGGAATTCGTCAAGGTCTATACCCAGTACTGAGAAACCCCAGGCTGCAAGGCGAACGGCATGCCGTCCAAAGCCACACGGCGCATCTAAAATCACTGCTCCCGGTGTGAGACGAAGCAGCTTCCAGACGGCTTCGGCTTCGGCTTCGGCCTGTTGATCGAGCAGATCAATTTCCCTGCTGCGCTGGTGATATTCTCCATACTCGCGCCACCATTCGTTCATAGGGGCCATGCTAGTCGGGATGCATGACCCTGGTTGATCGGGACGCGCCCAGCCTTGGTGCAGGTGCACGAAGGGACTCTCAATTTTCACTTACGATTTCGCACCAGAAGGATCCGGCTGGAGTCGCCATGAGAAGGTGCTGGGCTATTTGCCCTTTTCCGATGGCCATGCAGAGTTCTTCACCCGACATCACAGTCGGAATCGAAAGCATGGCTTCAATATCGAGATTATGCAGTCGGGCTGCGATATCGCCCGCGACCACGTTCACGATTTCACCAATCGCGTCGCGAATATCATCGGTTTCATCGGGAGCAAGCTCGAACCCGATGAAGCTGCTTGCCATGCGATACGCCTCGTGTTCATGGAACACCATGCGTAATTGCCAGGAGGCTGTTCCCCCGAAACCTAGAATGCCTGCGATCGCGTCGGCAGTGGGGATCATGTCGGTTCGTACGTGAGCGATCTCCTTCCAACTGCATGCTTCAGCAAGTGTTTCACTCACGCTGGCAGCGACGGTTTCTGTCACGGTCTCGAGAAAGTCAGGAAGCGTGGTCCATTTGAAATGAGAGGAGGTATCTGCGGGTTCTGCTGGATTTTCTTGAGGTTTTTTTTCGGTTCTCGTGATGCCGCAAGAGAACTCTCCATCTGGAATACGAAAGATGGCCCATTTTTCTTGCTGGTTTGATGGGGTCGAGAAAACGATGTCGCGTGCGCGCATCGTGGTAGGGAGTGTGAGCTCGAGCTTGTGGCGACGCGCTGTTTCGCTGTTGGTGTATTGTCCTGCGACCACATTGACAAATTCTCCGATAATGTCGAAGAGGTCGTCGAGTAAGTTGTCGATTTCTGTGGCGAAGAAGTGTTTTGCCAAGGTCTGGATAAGGCTTGGCCGGCATACAATGCGGATTTGACAAGGCAGCTCGCCCGCCAAAGGCATAACCCCAATCAGAACATCGCCTTTTGGGGCCTTATCGGAGATTTTGAATGGCACCCATTCCCAATCGGCGCCAGAGCGAAGGGTCTCTTCGACTGCTTTGAAGACCTCCTCCGCTATTTCCGAAATTCCTGTTTCAGAATCTTCAATGGTGTCTTGGGTTCCCATGTAGCACTTCTCGGAATTTTAGCGAGAGAGCTTGACCGAGAATCGCAAAGGAACATGAGAATTGGGGATGTTCAACAGGTTTTGCTGTGGTTTTTTCGTGAGATTTGCGAGAGAGAATGGCGAAATGAGATGCCCAGCCTATAACTGGTTTGGCAGAAAAATGAGAACCCGTTACACTGACTCCGTTTTCGGGGGTGGTGTAATTGGCAACACACGTGGTTCTGGTCCACGCATTGGGGGTTCGAGTCCTCCCTCCCGAGCTTTGCCCCCGCTTTGCCCCCATGGTCTAGCGGCCTAGGACGCCGCCCTCTCAAGGCGGATGCCGCCGGTTCGAATCCGGCTGGGGGCGCACCAAGAACCCGCAGGTGACACGCCTGCGGGTTCTTTTTTTCCCGTCCGAAAATCCGCAGGGATTGCCGGCTCGCTTCTGCTGTAGCGGATGAGATCTCGTTTCGGTCTGCGCGCGCCGGCCGTGCCGGTCACTATGGATGCGGGGCCTCTGCCGGCTGCGTCTTTGCGTATCCCCGGACATACGGGTCGTACTGTTTTGTCTGACTGCGTTGCTTGTCGCGAACCCGAGATATTGGATACGTATTTGTTTTTAGGCTGATTTGGAGATGGCGATCTTCTTCCTCTTTGTGGTCGGGGGGGGATGTTTGTGACGGTAGTGGTAGGGGAAGATGTTTGCAATGGCATAAGATTGCGTGCGTGGTGGCGGGTGGTGGTTACCGGGATGACCGGGGTTGCCGGAGGTTTTGTGTCAGGGAGCGGACAGCAGGAAAACGGGTTGTCGGAACTTGGCTTTGACAGTGAGGAGAGCCCGTTTCCTTTTCAAGCTTTTCGTGAGCGGACTTTTGCGGCTTTCCGTCATCGGTCTTTTCGTTGGGTTTTTTCGGGGATGACTGTTTCTACCGTGGGCACTTGGCTGCATCAAGCCGTTGTCGGTTTTTTGGTGCAAGAGCAGTTTCACAATCCAACGCTGACCGGCCTGGTGTCGACAGTGCAGTTTGCTCCGACGCTTGTGCTTGGGCTGTTTGGCGGGCTCCTTGCAGACCGGTACAACCGCCGTGATCTATTGAGGTTTCTCCTGCTATTTGAGCTGGTGTGTTCGGCTTTTTTGGCATGGGCACTTTGGAAGGATCAGGCGTCTTTGGGGGTCTTTTACTCTGTCACTTTTCTTTTGGGTGCCGCCTTTGCATTGCGCGGCCCAGCCCAGTTTGCTCTTTTGCCCTCACTTGTTGCTGAACAAGAGGTGTCGAGCGCGATCAGTTTGAACAGTATCCAGTTCAACACAGGTCGTGTGATCGGGCCTTTTCTGGGTGGGGCGATGCTGGAAACAGTGGGAGCAGCAGCAACGATTGCGGTTGATGCCTGCACCTATTTGTGTTTTTTACTGGCCTTGCAGTTCGGTCTCACTGGGCCCAAAAGGAAAAAGCATCCTAGGCAGAAAGGGCAGGGGGGCGTGTGGGAAGGCGTGCGCTATGTGTGGGCTCGGCCCTGGTTGCTCGGAGTGTTTCTTTTGCTTGCCGTACAAGGCTTGTGTGCTGCCCACATCATCACTTTGTTGCCGGCGTATGCCGAAGGGGATCTTGGTCTGGGCCCGAGTGGGTTTGGTCGTTTGCTGGCAGCAATTGGCATTGGCGGAGTGGCTGGGGCGATGCTCTCGGCAGGCGTGGTGGAACGAGTGCCGAGACACCTCCTCGGACCGAGTGTGCTTGTCGCAAATGGGATAGTGCTTCTCGGTGTATCTGCTGCCCGTTCCCTCTGGATCGTGCAAATCATGTTTGTCTTTGTTGGCGTGTTCTACATCGGGGGGCGGACCTTGCTGAACACAGCGGTGCAGATGGGGATTGTGGATGAGATGCGGGGACGGGTGAGTGCGCTCTGGATTGTTGTATTCACTGGATCTTTTGCCTTGGCTGCCCCTTTCTGGGGGCTTCTCTCTGATCGGATTGAGACTTCAACTTCGTATTTTATTGGGGGAGTGGCGTGTCTCAGCTTTGGTGGTTTGGCGTTTACGCGTCTTTCTTGGCTGGAGCGCCCGGCGCGTTGACCCCGGCGCGTTGATGGGCATTTGCGGGTCGTTCAGTGACACGTGTGTCGCTTCCGGAAGTATTGTTGGCGGGTTTTCTTCTCGGGTGCTTTGCCTGTAGTGGCGTGGGCTGCCGGCGGTCTGGGCTTTTTCTGTGATCTTTTTATGACATTGCCTTCCGGTGTGGGGAAACAAAACGCGCGAGTAATGCAAAATCCTGTTTTTTTGCAGTCTCCTCCCGCGATTTTTCGCAAAAGGTGATATTGCTTTTTTTGCTGCCGATCGCTCTCCGTGAAGCCATGCATGCCCGCTACTTCAAGAGATCCTCTGGATGGAAGCCTCGTGTGGAAGAGAAAAACTTTTCTCGCCTTTTCTCACAAGGTGGTGGCCACAATTGGATGAACTGACTGGATGGCCAAAGGCCATGAGAGGCCACAAAAGGTGACAAGGCAGTGTGCTTGTTCCTGGTTGGTTCCTGGAAAGGAACACGGAAAGGAACACGGAAAGGAACACGCAAGATCGCTGGTCGATCGGTCAGGCAAAGTCATTCTGGAGCGAGAGGTGGAGCGAGAGGCCAGGATTCCTCGGAGGAGAGCGGTTGGGTGTCGACAATGACGCGAAAAAGGCTGCGCCAAATGATCCTGGCAAATGACTCTGTCGAGCCGCCGGTCTTGTGGAGAATGTGCTGGAGCGCGAAGACTGGGGTTGCGCCGGAGGGCGCTGTCGGTATCAGAGCTTTGTGGCGCTTGCCCAGGCAGCTGGTCAGAGGCCGGATAAACGACTGACGGGCATGGTTTCAGTGTGGAATAAGAGTGCTTTGCAATAGGAGGTGCCGGTGAACAGGACAGAGCTCGTCAAGTCGGTTGCTGAACAATCCAATCTGACGGTAAAAGAAACTGGGGTTGTGATCGACAGCCTTATCGACACGGTGGAGCGTCAGGTCAAGAAGGGGGAGCGAGTCACGATTCCGGGTTTTGGTACCTGGGAACGCCGTCGAAAAAGCGCCCGTACTGGACGGAACCCGCAGACAGGAGAGCCTCTTAAAATCAAAGCATACAATGCTCCCGCTTTTCGTCCTGGCCAGACATTCAAGGATATTGTGGCAGGCAGGGTGAAAATGCCGGTCGTTCCCAAGAAGCGGAGCACCGCAGCACGCGCGGCAGTCGTAAGGAAGGCTCCTGGAAGAGTCGCGGCAAAAGCAGCCGTTCCAAAGAGAGCCGGAGCAGCTACGAGAGCGGGAGCGGCCACAAAGGTCCCGAAACGTGCTTCTTCCCGTGTCGGATCCACTGTTCGTGCGGTTTCGAGTGCACAATCGCTTAAAGGCGCAAGGGGAGGAGCCGCAAAAAAGACCGGCGGAAAAGCTGTGGGAAAGAAAGAACCGCGGGCGTCTGGAGCAAGAAAGCGCTGACATGTGATTTGCCGCAAGCTGAGCAGCTGAACACACGCGAGGGCCGGCAGGCCAATTTATTACTGCTCCTCGCCGAAAAACCCCAAAGTACTTTGGGGTTTTTCGTTTGTGTCCTGCGGAAAGCAGAGGAATCTGGGGCTGGAGTATACAGCGGGCGCTGGGTGGGGCGGTGTCCGTGGAGGTTGTGGGTGTGCTCGTGACGAGCAGGGTCTCACCTGTATCTTCTGTTCTGTGGAAAGAAATGGGGAAACTGGAAGGGCTTGCTGATTACTCAATGAGTGAGTGCGGCGATCAGGACAGGAGTCCTGCGTTTTCGAGATCCGAACGAACCTTCGGGATCTGCTTGCTGCATTTACTCCAATTTTGTGTCTCCCACTGGATTTGCCCAGTCACAATGCTGGGATGGACTTGATAGTGCAACGCTGCTGCATTGATCGCCGATCTCGATGGGCATGAGTGTCCTACAGGACGGTTAGGTTCTGGTCACCGGCATGATCGCCGGCCGGGGGGATACATGTAACAGTCCTGGCTACGATCATTGATGTGCAGGGCCAGGATGGGCGATACCCAGCTTGAGAATGGGCATCGCGGGCGACAACAGTGCGGTGTGCTCATGTGGGGGAATCCTGAGCAGACGGCGATTGCAAAAAATTGTATCCGGTCCCATTGGGTGTTTCTGTTTGGCTGCCTCCGTGCTGGGATCGTGTTCTTGGAAGAGACGACCCGGTTGCAGGAATGACCTGGGAAGCGAGTCGTTTCCATGCCCGTTCCCGATCGCAGAACGCTTGCTTCCGATTTCCCTGTTTCTCACGGGAGGGTGTGCTGGTGGCGGGCAGGGGCTTAGGTGCGGAGTTTTTTGAAGACTTCGGCGTGTGGGAGGTTGAAAGGTTTTCCCGACTCTTGCGTCCATTCGTGTACGCGTGTTTGGAAGGCAGCGATTCCTTGGGGGTCGGCTTTTCCCTTTAGGTCTCTTTTGATGTCCATTGTTGATTTGTATTGGGTTTTGTGGGAGAGGAGTGCCGCTATTTTGTCTTCCAGGGTGTGGGATATTTCTTCGGCGTGATCAGGGGTGTTGGTCTCGAAAAGGAAAAGCTTGTCCGGGCGATGGGCGGGGAGTCCGGAATCGGGGTAGACCGAGGGTTCTCGGGCTGCGGTGACTGCGTCGCACGCGAGGAAGCCGGCTTCTCGGTGGTCGGGGTGTAGGCGGTAGGGTTTCCAGGGGTCGTGTGCGAAGATGACGGTCGGGCGAATCTCTCGTATCCAGAGGGCGACTTCTCTGCGGGTGTCGAGATTGTTGACGAGGAATCCGTCTTCGAAGCCGGCGAAGTCGACGCGTTGTACTCCGATGGCCTCTGCTGCGGCGCGTTGTTCTTTTTGGCGCAAGAGGACGAGGTCTTCTGAGGAAATGTCTCCCCAGGAGCCCTTGGACCCGTCTGTGAGGACGAGGTACGCGCAGAAAGTCCCGGCTTTTGCCCATTTGGCGAAGGTTCCCGCGACGAAGAATTCGGCGTCATCAGGGTGGGCACAGATGGCGAGGGCGCGTGCGGGGGCTGCCATGTTTGTTGTGGGAGTCTGGGCTTCTTGCACTGTGGCGTTTGTGACTTGGGTTTGACCGGCTTGGCGTTCCGGGCCCCAGGCCCGTGTCATAGGGGGGAGTCGCCTTTTTCGGGTTTTTCGTTCTTGTGGTTGCTTTTGTGGTTGCTGTGTTGGGGGTTGGTGGTGTGTTTTTTCTCGGCGCGCAGGCTCTCCAGGCTATTGAGGTCGGCTGGGGTATCGATGTCGAAGGCGAGACCAGGGCGTTCCAGGGTGCGTACGGTCAGAGAAGCCGAGAGTGCTGCTTCTCGGTGTCGGGTGAAAGAACCTTGGCCAAAAGAGAGGGGAAAACCAAGCGGGAGGCTGGTGGCGAGAGCATTGGTCCCCTGGCCAGATTTGTCAGGGGCCAAATGCACTTGGTCTTCGTCGACTGCGAGCAGTTCTTCCACGTCTTCTGCAGTGAGAAGGGGAAGGTCTGCGAAGAGAATGCCGAGCACTGTTGCCCCGGTCACGTTCGCAATGCCAGAGGCCCAGTCGAGGCCCTGGTTTAACGTGTGTTGTGGGTTTGTTGCCTGGTGTGTGCCGATCGAGAGTGGCTCTTCGAGGACGGCAGCGCCAAGGTTGCGGGCGAAGCTCCAGATTTCTTTGTCGCGAGAGAGCACTGCAGTCGGGCCGACCTCCATTGCGGTCTGCACAACATGAGTGGCCATCTCGCGTACAAGCGTGAAGCGGGCATCGTCTGGCATATGCTCGCGCAGCCGTTCTTTGGCGCTGAGGAATCCCCGGAGTGGAATGACAATGAGCCTCACCCGGGAAAAGGCCTTGTCACTGGGCGGACTGTGAACTTGCATGAAGAAAGAATACGGCGAGATAGAATGCTGTAGCCAGATGAGTTGCTGTAGTGCAGACGAGGGAGCACTGCAGTTTCATGGCCTTTTACTGTTATTGTAGCCGGATGCGCGACTGGTTGTACTTGGTTACAGAGGGGTTGTTAACTCCTGTAGTCAGATATCTTTTTCGTTTTGATGTAGAGGGTGTGGACCGTATCCCAAAAGACGGGCCCGTGCTCCTGGCCTCAAATCATCTTTCTCCTTTTGATCCGATTGTGTATGGGAAAGTTGGTCTTAATCTAAAGCCCAAGCGATATCCCCGTTTTATGGCGAAGGCAGAACTTTTTCAAAAGCAGCCTTTGAGCTGGTGTCTGGGGAAAATGCATCAGATTCCTGTGTACCGAGGGCAGCGTTCGGTACGAGAGTCTATGGATGCTGCGCGTGCTGCCCTCACAGAGGGAGAATTCGCGATTATCTTTCCTGAGGGCACGATTTCTCCACTTTTTGTGCCGATGAAGCCCCATAGTGGGGTCGGACGTTTGGCGCGGGATACGGGTGTTCCTGTTGTTCCTGCTGGTCTCTGGGGAACACAACGTGTGTGGCCGGGGTACCGGTCTCAGCGAGATTTTTCTCCCCGGCATCCTCTCACCATTACCTTTGGCGCCCCTGTGCGCTATGCGTCAACGGACCGTCCTGCGGTTGTTGCACGCGACATCATGTCGCGTGTCGTGGAGTGTGTCGAGGTGTCACGCGAGCGCTACCCCAGGTCTGAGAATGAAGACCCGTGGTGGGAAGTCGAGAAGTGGCCCACAGCACGAGCGGGGCACTGGCGACCAAAAGCTATATCGGGAATGAAGGACGAGGAGGTGCTTGCTGCCGCCCATGAGGCGCTGTATGGAGAGATAGGTAGGAGTGCCCTCGAAGGGGAGTGATCGGGTGTCCGGTGTATCGGATCCTGTCGTTGCAGTGATTGGAGCGGGGTCATGGGGGACCACCGTTGCTGCGCTTGCTTGTGAGAAGGGCTTGCCCACCCGGTTGTGGGCACGCCGAGAAGAAGTCGCTGTACAAATTAATAAGGGATATTCTTCTCCTTATTTGCCAGGAGTGTTCTTACCATTTGGTCTTCGGGCTACGACTGATTTGTCGGAGACTTTGGAAAATGCCTCTATCGTGATTGTTGCGGTGCCTTCTCATGCATTCCGGGCAGTTACTTGCGAAATGGCGGGAATCGCCGATCCGGATGCGGTGTATCTGTCGCTGGCGAAGGGCATCGAACAAGGGTCTCTGCTTCGGATGTCGGAAATTTTGCGAGAGACTCTTCCTGGTGTACAGGTAGAACGTGTGGGGGCTTTATCCGGCCCTAATCTGGCTCTGGAAATTGCACGCCGTCAGCCTGCGACAACTGTGATTGCAATACCGGATCCAGAGATCGCTGATCTGTTGCAGCGTATGTTCATATCGCCGACTTTCCGTGTCTACACCAATCCCGACCTTGTGGGAGTAGAGCTGGGTGGTGCCATCAAAAACGTGATGGCGATTGCTGTGGGAGTCGCGGACGGTGTTGGTGTGGGAGACAACGCCAAAGCTGCCTTGGTGACGCGGGGTCTTGCTGAACTGACCCGCCTGGGCGTGAAACTTGGGGGTCACCCCATGACTTTTGCGGGTCTTGCCGGGGTAGGAGACCTTATCGCAACTTGCATGAGTCCATATTCGCGGAACCGGCACTTGGGAGAAGAGCTTGGCAAGGGACGTTCGCTTGCCGAGGTTTTGGATGAGATGAAGATGGTGGCCGAAGGCGTCTCTTCCACGCGGGCGATTTGCGATTTGGCGATGCGCGCCGAAGTCGAAATGCCGATTGCCGAGCAAGTCGCCAAACTTTTGTATGAAGGAGAAAATCCTATAGATATGGCGATGTCTTTGCTGACGCGGGAAGCAAAGTCTGAGATTGATGGGTACAGGTGATTTTGTGGAAAAACGTGAGAGGCGTTCCGCCTGGGGCGCGCCGCAGGGATTACGCAAGCGTGCCCGTTTTTTCGCACGCGCTCACGCTCCTGCGCCCCCCTCGACCGCTTGGGATCTGCTCCCGCTAGCCGGTGCCGGCGACCTGGGAACAATTCCTGTGACCGCGGGATTATCGCGAGAAGAACAAGCCCTGTCCTGTCGCACAGCAGCAGGAGTCCATGCGGCTTCTGGCTGGATTTGGCCAGGCTGGATTGAAGAGAGCCTGAACCCCGCATCGCACGCTTTCCACTTGCTTTCTCCCGCGACCGGTCTTGTGAATACCAGCAAACGAAATCACACGGGAGTCGGAACTTTGCTGGAAGGGCCTGCTGTCCGTCTGAATGCGGACGGTCTGGTGCAAAGCCCCTGGGGCCCCTCGCTTGATTGGTGGGTGCGCGGACCCACCGGATGGATGTATCCGAGCCAGTGCACGACGCGCCAAGAAATACTTGCAGGCACTCCAGTTGTGCGCACTTCTCTTTCTGTGGGGACGGAAGGCTCTCTTGTCCACACTGTGTTCGGCATGGCCGGCACCCCGGATTGCGTGATTGTGCAAGTGCAGAACGAGACAGATGCCCCGGTTGCGTTGGCCTTTGTGGTTCGTCCGTACAGCTTGGAGGGGCTGGTTGAGCTGGGTTCCCTCTCCTTTGACGGGGCGACTGTGCAAGCTGACGGGCAGGACCTGCTCTGTCTTGCGGGGACTTTCCCGCATTCTGTGCACACTGCCTCTTCGGCAACGGGCGATGTCTGCCGGCAGCTTGAAGAAGTCCCGCCCACTGCTGCGCTCGGCCCGATATCGGTTGCTGACCCGCACGGGCTTGCCACCATGGCGCTGGTTTTTCTGATAGAGCATGGTGCGCGTGTGAGCGTGTTGCTTCCGCTTGGCTCGCGTGATTTCGGGTCTGCGTCCGGTGCACCGGGCGAGTCCGGCGGGTCCGATGGGTCCGGCACGTCCGGTGTATCCGGTGCGTATGCGCATTTGGCTGAACGCTTGGTTCCTCCTGAGAGTGTGGTGCGAGGTTGGAAAAACCAGACACAACATGCAGTGACAGGGCATTTTCCTGACGGGCGGGCCACCGCTGCTTTTCGCGCTGCCCCGAGCTTTTTACTCCTGCACGGAGGAGGAGGGGACGATTCACCGCCCCTATCCGACCCGTGCCGTCCTGTTCGGCCGGGAAGACCGCTCTGGGAGGAATCTCTGCGTGTGCAGGCGGCACTCAGCTTGGGCCTTGGTTCCCATGCCAAGGAGAGAACTGCACGCCTGCGTGCACTGCAACGCTTGGACGGGTCTTTTCTGGACCAGACGGCCGAGCCTGCCGGCCGAGTTGCGGGAATTGCCGCCACGGTAAGTGCGATTGTCGGGCACTGGAAGTACACGCGTGATCCGCTAGAGGAGGAAGAAGAAGCGCTTGTTGTCTACAACGCGGTGCAGTGGTTATTGCGTGTACGGGGAGGAAACGCGAAGACAGGAGAACGGAAACGCCAACGGTTATCCTCTTTTGGCACGGAAACGATTGGGCTTCTGCTCCGGGCGTTTCAGGACACGTCTTTTTTTGGGGAAAAAATTGGCGATAAAGAGCTTCTTGCTGCAGGTGACGCTGGTGTAGAGCTTCTTGCCCCTGTGTTGGAGGAACGGCTTGCAATTGCGGCAGGCTGCGCCTGGACCGGTACCGGAAAGACGATACAAGGGCAACAGGCCTGGCTTGCTGCAGTGCGTGCATGCTGGCCACATCGGGTTCTGCCTGCAACGCATCCTGGAATTGCGACTCTGCTGGGCCCGCTCGAAGAGAATTGGCAGGCGGCGCGGCCCTTGCGGATACTTGACGCGAGGGCAGGGTTTTTTCCCCGGGTCATTTTCGGGCTTGCCGGAACGCTTGTCGCAAAGGCTGATCCGCGGGGCTGGGCGCTGTTTGCTGCGCTTTTGCCTGCGGTCACGAGTACCGGCCGCATGCCGAGTCTTATAAATCCCCGTACTTTTGGTGGTGGGGGAGGACGCGGAGAAGACCTGCCGACCGTGGCCGAGATGGCCTTGTTGCTACGAGATTTTTTTGTGCGAGACGAAGCAGACGCGCTTGAACTGTTTCCCATCTTGCCTTCCTCGTGGAATGAAAGCGAGCTTGGACTGCGCGGCCTTCCCACCCCGTATGGGTCACTTGATGTGTGTCTCTCTTGCGAAGAAAAGACCTCAGCCCTGGCCTGGCGGGGATTATGGGGTACGCAAAAGCCTGAGATTTTTTCTCGTGCTGTGCGCCCGGGCTGGCGGACCCGGGATGAAGCCGGGACAGTCACGAGGGTGTGGGACGATGACACGATCGTCTCGGAAAGCGCGGACAGTGCAGACGTCTGAGCTGTCCTGAAGTGTGACGCAGGCGTCTGGGACGCCCTGAAGTGGGGCAGACGCTGCGCACAGCGTACAGGCAAAAGTGCGGGCAGGTGAAAAATGTGCCGACATCCCCTTCTCGGGGATATGGCTGGGGAAGGCGCTTCCAGGACAAGGCCCTCGTAACAGGAGCACTTCCACGAGGAGGCGTTCCCAGGACAAGGCTGTGCCACAGCACGGTGAGAGGGAACGCTCCCGCGGAGTTTTCTTAAAATCCCCGTATTTTTTGTTGGGTGACGGTACTTGTTCCGGCTTGGAGAAGCTGCGAGCGTACTTCGAGCAGCGACTCCATTTGCGGTCCAGTATTTCTACTGCCGATATGCAGGACAATATGGCGTGTTCCAGCTTCCACATATTGGGAGAGCCAGTCGGCGCATGCATTCACTCCACCGGAAAAACAGGCATGATGTTCTTGGAGAATGTCTGTGCCGATAAAACAGATGGAACGGATGAAATCATCGAGATGTGTACGGGCACGCTGCGTGTTCTCATCTATATGGACAGTGGCGTAGAAAGCAGGTGTGGGGCAACGAGGGCGTCCTGTAGTGAGCGCTGCTTCTTGTACGTCCTGCAGGCGCCGCGTATATGCCTCGGGAGAAGGGGAGTTGTGGAACCATCCGTCATAATGACTTCCAATATGACGAAGCACTGATTGGCTTTGGCCTTCCATCCACACGGGAGGTCCCGAATAATCGGAACAGGTGTCAGGCAGGGAAAGCGAGGAAGCGGCAAGCCTGTGACAGCTTGCACTCTGTGTGGGGGCAGGGAAAATTTCTTTGCCTGTGTGGAGTTTTTCCCATAAACGCTTTGCGAGGTCCACAGTAGCTGCCATACGTCGAAAACGATTCTCGAGCGTGATGTCGTTCGTGATCAGAACTTTTTCCCGACTGATTCCTCCGCCGATTCCCAAGATAAAACGGCCTTTTGCCATGCCGTGCAAGGACGAGACGGTCTGTGCGAAAGACACGGGGTTGCGGAGGGCCGGAAAAAGAAGAACCGTGCCGAGCAGAATTGTTTGTGTTAAGGCGGCGGCACCTGCAAGCAGAACAACCGGGTCAAAGGGCAGACGGTGCAGGAAGGAGTCGCCTATCCAGAGTGAGTCGAAGCCCTGTTTTTCTGTCATTTCGGCAAAGCGCAACAGAGAATGAAGGTCGATGTCCTCGCTCGGGTTTGCTGTCGCGGTGGGAAAAAGTACACCAACGGAAACGTTTTGTTCTCTTGTCGCCTGTGGGTGGGTATCTCTCAAGGTGCTGTCCAAAGGTGACGGCCGATTGAGATCAGGCGAATGAGGAGTAGCGCAAGGCCTCTTTCCTGGGAACTGTTCTTATGACAGATCACAGAAAAGCTGGGCCTTTTGGATTGTGTGTGTGGCGAATGATCCGTGGTCATAGGCGGGAACGGGGACTCCGGTGTAGACGACACGGTACTGAAACAGCTGGTCTGCCGCCTGTTTTAGAGTGTGGCAAGTGATTGTCTCAGCTTTTTCGACTGTGCTTTCTGAGAGTAGTTCTCGTCTCTCCGATCGTCTATTTCTTTGGCGTATTTTTTCCACTTATTTGTGTGGAATTGCGTGAGAATTCATGCAATATCTTTGGGTGTTCCCTGTTTCTGCCGAAAAAATACGCAAGCAAAGTGTGAAATCTTGCCGTGGCGCCTGTTTGAGATGGTTGTTTTGGGTTTTACAGGCTCGTTAGAGTGATGCCAGCGCGCCTGTGACCTCTTTCAGAGGAAGTGGCCCGAACCAGCGTTTTCTTTCCATTCCGTCTGCATCGAGCAGGATCGCAGCAGGTTGTGCGGGGATCCGCAGGCTTCCCCAAGACTCTTGCGACTCGTCGAAAAGCATGCGAAAAGACAAGTCATGCTTTTCGACAAAGCCTTGGCCTGCATTTACCTTGTCCCGCGCGCCAAGACCGATGATCGTGAGGTCGTCGCTGTGTTCTTCTGACAGTTTTTTTATGCCAGGCGCTTCTTCTGCACAAACATGGCACCAAGGCGCCCAGAACCAGATCAGGGTGGGTTTGTCGACGGTGAGCGACGCGAGGTCGACTTTGCTCTCGTCAGCGAGATCTGTGACGGTGACTTCCGGGAAAGTAAAAGATATTGGCTTTGTCCTGTGTTCCATGTCTGTCGTGGTCTTTTCGGAAGAATCCTGGCTATTGCTGGAGCTATCCGACTGAGACGCACTTCCCGTGTCATCTGTATCGCTGCATGCGCTTATGCCGAGTACAACGAGAAAGGCCAGTGTGATTGCCCAAAAGCCGAAAGGCTTTTGCTGCGATTGGAGATACTTGGGATACCTGCTATTTCTCAAGATATGTGATATTTGCCGCAAAATAATGTTCCATTCTCTATCGGATGGGCGACATGAAGCGCGAGATATCTGACGCATTGATTGCCCCTGCGAAGGAAACCCGCTAGGGGTCTTTGTTTTTTCTTCTTTTCTCGTCTTATGGACTGTTCTGCTCGAAAGTTTTTTGCCAAAAGACGAGAAAGATGGCAGCGGGCTGGATGGCAGCGGGCTGGAGCAGCGGCGGAAGGGGTTACCAGAAGCGGGCGGTCAGGATCTCCCAGGGATGCAGGATGAGGGTTTTTTCGCTTGAGGTTCCTCTGCTCCCTCTCGGTGTTGGAACAAACTGGCCGCGTAAGTCCACTTTTGCAGGGGAGGGGGCGACGCTGTTGGCCGCTGCAGTACCGGTGTCGAGCTGGGCATGAAAGATGAGGTCGGTCTGGGAAAAGGACGTGACGCGCAGATCCAGAGTATTTTGCGTGCGCGTGAAGGTGCTGAGAGTGAAAAGCCCGGTTTTGTCGACCGTTTCATCGCCTGTTTTTTCGCTGGTTTCGAGGAAGAGAGGCGTGCCGGTTGGGGGCAGAGGATCAGCCGGCGGTGTGTTTGTTGCGGGTTTCGCTTGGGTGCAAAAGGGGTGAGAGAAGGCATCGGCCGCGACGGGAATCCGCGCTTCTCGCCAATCTCCTCTGTGGAGGCGGAGCCCGCAACGGAAGTGCTGTGGGCCCTGGCTTTGGGCATGTTCGACGGCAAGGTTTGGGCCTGCTGGGTTTGGGCGCAGTGTCGGAGCAGGTCGTGCGAGGAAACCCGTTGCCCGCACCAGGGTGATGGCCAAATCCTGGCCTTCGTTCACTACTTCATACTCGGTAATTTGGTTGAGGAGGACTGCGAGCCCTGTGGTGTCAGGCTTTGCAGGTGCGGCAAGATCCGTGGCTGGAGCAGACAAAGCGCTCGTGTCTGCATCAGAGTTGGGACTGGAGAGCATGTTTTCTGTTGATGCTGTGTCCGGGTTTTTCTGGGCGGAGGAGGCAGAGGCGGGCGATGCTTTTTCTTGTGTTCGTTGCCCTGCGCAGTCGATGAAATCGCGTGCCGGCCAAGTGGATAAAGGAGCTTCTTGGCTGCTGCCTTCGGTTTCGAGAGGACGGCTCACGACTCCATAGGTTGTTCCTGCCCAGGAGCAGTCGACTGGGTTTGGCAGGGAAAAGAGCATCCGTAAGCGGTGGTCGCGCACAGTGTTCGAAAAGTCAATGGCGAGCGAAACTGTGCTTGTGCCGGCGGTCACTGTGACGAAAGTTGTGAGGGTGAACGAGACTGTCGTTTTCGAACGGGCAGTTTCATTTGCAGTAAGCCGGGCAGGAAGCTCGAACCGTCGTTGAATACGCAGGGTGGCGCGCAGGGCAGTGACATCCACCGTGTCGATGCGAACTTCTCGTGGCCGAGACACAGTTCTGTCTTGTGCAGGCGGTGAATAGTTGTAGGTGTCCCCGGCGTCGCCCCCGTCTTCTATGCGTCCCATTCCTTTGACGTGGGTGCCGTCTGCTCCGATAAGAGAGAATGTGCCGTCAGCAGGGTTGGTTTCTACTCGTATCAGGCCATTGTCGAGAACGGTGCCTTTTTTGCTGACAGAAACAGGCGCAAATGGCAAGGGAACAATCGAGGCTTCACTTGTGGGAACTGGGGTGAGGCAGACCCATCCGAGGGGAGGGATCTCTGGTGCACGGAACTGTACCGTTGCGACTGCTGGTTGCACTGCGGTCACCTGTAGGCAGCAACCGGGTTGAGCCGCCAGGGCTAAAATGTGTTCTTCTACCGCGCCCATGTCAAGATGGCCGCGCATGACTGGTGCGGTGCCAAGCACAATGCGCGCGTTGACCCAATGGGTTGCGGGGTTTTCCTGCGATGCTTCGGTTTTCGAAGAGGCTGAAGCTGCGCTTGGAAAATCGAGAGCAACAGTGTCCGCGCTTGTTGTTTGAGAAAGGGCAGAAGCCGCGTCTTCTCCTGTTTTCGGGATTGTCTTGTGTGTTGTTTTCCCGGAACTTTTTTCTGGGCTGTGCGGGCCTTTTTTCCAGACTTTTCGTCGCCCTGGTCGCTGTGCTTTTCCTGAGGCTTCTGGCCCCACTGCTGGTTGTTCTGTTTGTGCTTGGCCTGTCGGAGGTGTGCCGGCAGGAGGTGGCGTGTCGGGAAAGACCGCAACAGTGTTGATCCAGAGGCTTGGTTGGTTTTTTCCGGGATTGGTGCGAAGGCCGGCAGAAATGCTGTGCAGGTCACGCCGGCGGATCAGCTCCAAGAGATCACCGGCTTGTTCTCCCGGCCATATTTCGTCGAAGACGATAGGCGCGGACCGTGCTGTTTCCTGGCAGGGAATGCGCGTTCCATCAGGGGTTTCGAGCGTGTAGCCGGGGAGAATATCGCCGATGGGAAGTTCGGTTTCCACAAAACTACTGCGCTGTCGTAATGAGGGGTTCCAGACCATGATGCTATGGCGCCGGTAGGGTTCGGGGTCGGGAAGGTTGCCGGTTGTGTCTTCGCCGGCATGTGGCGGGATTTGCGCGCAGGTCCAGGCTGGAGGGGGAAGAGTCATGTGCCGGGGGTCATGCGCGCGGGCGGTGAGCTTCTCGATCGCTTCGTCAAAAAGCCCCTGGGCGATGATTTTTGCTTCGCGATATCGCAGCTCTACCCCGGACATGGTCTCGTCGCTTGAACAAGCGCAAATCGAGTCGTGCGCGGAATTCAGAATGAGGCGTTCCCATGCGGCTTCGAGCAGAGGTTGGGAAAGAGTGTGGCCTGTCACGATGGAGAGGGGTTCGCAATAGCGTTCCAGCAGATGTTCTGTTTCGCTTTGCAGGCGTTTGAGGTCGGTTCGTGTGGAGGTGACTCCCATAAGGACGTTTGCCCGCCAACCGCTGCGCATCTCCCCTTGGCAGATGGGCAGTGGGGTGTGCGCGAGGACGCCGTCTGCTGCGTCGAAAAAACGTTCGAGGCTGGAGAACTCGAATCGCAGTGGGTTTTTGTGTGCTTCTGCGACCTTATTTGCCATGGCCATGTTTGTGTCGAGACCGGTTTGGGGAGGCCAGTGGTCGGTGCCGTTCATGATGAGCAGATGACCGGGCGGGGAGAATTCTGCTTGTTCTTGCCAGAGCTCGCGTCCGCGCGCGTATAGACGATCAGCGTCGCTTGGGAGTTCCGCCCCGTTTGAATAGGACGCGCAGAGATAGGCTGTTCGCACCTTTGCGCCATCAAGCCCATACCAGGCGAAAATAGTGCGGGTCACGTCCGAGGGGACGCCGCGCCAGACGACGGCCCGAGAAAAGCCAAAGAGCTGTAGTATTTGCGGCATCTGGGCTATATGCCCAAACATGTCAGGTAGATAGGCCACGTTCATTGGGCGGTGAAAGTCCTCGGCACGCTTTCTGCCATGCGCCAGGTTGCGTACGAGTGTTTCACCTGACGCCAAGAATTCGTCAGGCAGGGTTGTCCAGGGGCCGATGTCGAGTCGACCGGCTTTCGCGTAACGGCGGATGTCTTCGCCACGTTCGGGACGGACGGCAAGATAGTCATCCAGCATGGCGGTTTGGCCGTCGAGCATGAAGCGGTAAGTCGGTACTGTGTCGAGAAGTTTCAAAACCTTGTCCATCACTCTGATGAGACGCAACCGGAAAGTTTCGAAAGGCTCGTACCACTCCCGATCCCAATGGGTATGCGGAATGATGTGCAAAGTTTGCTCGTTCACTCTGCCAGGCTAGAGGGGAGAAGGCTGCGCGTGGAGAGTGATTCGGTAGGAAGCCGTTCACGCAGGTTTGTTGGCATCGGAAGAATCTGGGAGAGGGGAACAGCCTGCGACATTTTCCTGCGCCGAATGAGGACTTTGCGGCCTGTCGCCTGTGGGAGCGTGCCTCAGGTTTTCTCCGCAAATTGGAGATTCTTCGGTTTTCTTCCCCCAGCTTTCCCTGTGCAAAACCGTGTCGAGTGGACGGCGAGCACGCCACTGATGACGTTCGAGATCGGGGATATCCGCGAAGCTGTGCACCGGGCCGAGGCAGAGCCAAGCCACCGGTCGGATATGGGCGGGAATGCCAAAGAGGTTTCGCACGAACTCTTCTTGGTAGAAGGAAACCCAGCCGACACCAAGGTTTTCTGCTGTCGCGGCAAGCCAGAGGTTTTCGATTGCAAGACAGACGGAATACAGCCCGGTGTCGGGAATCGTATGGCGCCCCAACACATGGGGGGCAGCTCTGCTTGGGTCATACGTCACGAGGATTCCGAGACTGGATTCCAGAATGCCCTCAATCTTGATACGAGAGAACAAAACTTTTTCATCAGGGGGCAGGCAAGCACTGAATCTTTCGCGCTCCGCCGAAACATGGGCCTGGAAAGATGTTCGTTTTGCCATGCTGGTCACGATGAGAAAATCCCAGGGCTGGCTCAAACCCACGCTTGGCGCGGCATGTGCAGCAAAGAGCACACGCTGCAGCACTTCCGGGGCGATTTCTCCGCCAGTGAAGTGTGCGCGCACATCGCGCCGACGGAATATCGTGCGGTAGGGCTCGGGCAGGTCCGGTCCAAAGAGGTGCTCAAATGTCGGCATGGGACCTTTGGGTCTCGGCAGTGTGGTGTCGGGCGTGGGGCTCTCTCCGCGTGCAAGTTGGTGTCCAGGTAGCGTCCAAGTCGCGTCCAGGTACGCAAACGCAGAGAGGTCACAATCCCAAGTCTGATCGTATCTTTGTCTTGAGGTGGGGTGCAACGGGAAAAGGCGGCGGGGATTCGATGTGTGGAGACTGCTGAGCTGGGAGATTTGCGGGTTGTTTGGCTTTTGCCCCTGTGTCTTGGCTTACGATTTGCTTATTGGACTCGGCCTTTCGGTATTTGTGTGCGCGCAAGAGCGCGGGCATGCTTTTTTTCTGCAAATTGTCCTGCACAGGAGATGTTTATGGGTGCGAAAAAGCTCAACTCTGTTCTCCCTGCATCAGACCTTGATGCGGCGGTCGCTTTCTGGAGCGAAGTCCTGGGTGTGGCTCCGACATTTGTGGATGGTGATCGCTGGGCACAGTTCGACCTTGAGGGCTCTCGTCTGGCCCTGGCTGGGAAAGACCGCGTGTCTGAGCAAGCGGGTGTCATGGTGAAAGTCGATGATCTTGTCAAGGCGCGGACCGTGCTCGTTGATCGAGGGCAAAAAGTGAGCGAGATCGAAGAAGGACCGCATGAGCTGCGTTGTGCGACGCAAGATCCAGATGGGTCCCTGCTTGTGCTTTACCAGGGAAAGTAATGAGAAGTAGAGGCCAGTATGGGAAGCCGGAAGAAGCGGAGAGCTGCCGGCTTCAGAGCTACTTGTTCCCTTAACGAGTTTTCGCCGTTTTTTGCCCTCGGGTGCTCCCTTTCGCGCGCGACATGGACAGAGCAGGCCTGCCTGGCCCATGCCCGTCTATGCCAACTTATGCCTGTGATGAAGATCGAGAGGAAGCCACTATTACGAATGCTGCCTCTTCTTTTGTCGGGCGTGAAGATAAATAGCGGTGGGTCAGGATGTAGGCGAACATGGCCACCATGGTGGTGCTGCCCATAATGGTCAAGGTGGTCTGTACTCCAATGGCATCCCCCACAGCGCCAAGGGGAAGTGCCGCCATTCCGTAGCCGGAAAAGCTCAGCAGTAGGAGAGATTGCACCCTGCCGTGATACTCCAAGTCGGTTTGCTGCAAGACAATAGTGTTGTTGAGAGACTGGAAAGTAGACGTCGACGCGCCAATGCACATCACAACGAGCAGGGACAAGGGAAAAGTGTGCACTAAACCGAGGACAGCCACAAAGAGGCCGAAGATCGTGCCCGCAATGGACTGTATGCGGCGAGAGTGTCTGCCTCCTGCAATGCGGGCGACAAAGAAAGAGGCGCTGAGCGCGCCGATCGCGCTTGCCGCCGACATGAGCCCATAGCCGCTTGACCCGACGTCAAAGATGTCTTTTGCGAGGGCGGGAAGAAAGGCGACGTAGGGAAAGGCCGTCATGACGACGGCAAAAGACGTGATGGCCAAGAGAAGGAGAGTCGGTCGGCGGCGCATATACTGCAGGCCATCTGCGAGGTCTTGCATGACATGTCCGCTCTTTTTTCGGGACAGGGAATGACCCGGCGGGAGACGGAAAGACATGAGGAGCGCAATCAGTGTGAATGTGCCTGCACAAAAATAGACGCCTGCTGTTCCCACCCACGGCACACCAATAAGTACCCCGGCGAGGGACGGCCCAAAAACACGAGTGCCGTTCATGCCCATTTGCTGGAGGATGACCGCATTGGGAAGCAGTTTTGTACCGACAAGTTCCCCCGTGAAGGCGATGCGAGAAGGCGTCATAAAAGAGAAAACCGTGCCTTGCGCGACAGCTGCACCAATCAACATCCAGTACTGAATGAAATCGAAGGCCACTGCGAAACCGAGAGCGAAGGCCGTGGATGCCGTGGTGATGCTAGAGATTTGTATGAGTAGCCGTTTCGAGAAGCGGTCAGCAGCGACTCCTCCAAACGGGGTGAAAACCAGGAGGGGAAGCCCAAAGCCGAGGAGGACGCCGCCGAGCGCCGCGTTTGACCCAGTGAGATCGTGGGCGAGCCATCCGCGTGCGATCACCTGCATCTGTGTGGAGACAAAAGAGCAAAGAGATCCTGCCCAGAGCCAGCGGAAGAGGGGCACGTTCAGGGCCGCAAAGGTGGTATTAGGACGCGCGCTCGTGGCAGGGAGTGTGGTTTCAGGAGGAGGCTGAGGAGAAAGCTGAGCGTGAGACCGGGCGGGGAGGGAAGTGTCAGGGTTGGGTTGCGCAGCAGGCTTCGCGACAGAAGCCGGAGTGTGGCCGGCAAATGAGTGCGGGTCCTCAGATTCCTCTTTGTTCCCGTTCTTCACTTTTTTTCGTCCTTCCCCACACGTGTCTGTTCCACCAATGGCCCGATCTCGCAAGGCCGTAGTTTTCTCATATGTTCGGGGATGTGCGCTGATCTCTGCCTGTCCCCCGTAAGATCATTGTGGCCTCTCTCCTTGTCGGGTGTTTGCGCGTCTTCTAGCCTATGGCGGCTTTCCTGTCACGCGCCAAACAGTGTATATACAGCGTGTTCTGATACCTGTCGCGTTTTTCTGTCTTTTGACGGATGTGGAGCGGAGCCTGTTTTGTGCTCTGGGTTTCTTCGTTCTGAGGGTTATTGGGGTGTGGTGCAGAGAGCCCTCGATGGTGTTGTCCGATGGTGTTGTTATCGGGAATACTGTGGGATCTTTGAAATTTGTATGGATATGTTTGTGAATTTGTGTGCAGAGCGTCCCGGCGCGTACCTGGATCGCTTATGGTTATCAGGAGTGAACTTGTCTTGGGGGCGTGATCTCGTGCTGTTCCTGGATTGGGCTGGGTGACCGGCAGACTTGCCCTCAGGTGGGGGCACCCTCTCCCAAGTATGTGATGTGGATCGCTCTGCTTGCGTGAGTCAGTGAGTCAGTGAGTCAGGTAAGTCGGTGAGGCAGACCGGACAGAGAGGCAGAACCGGGAAAGAGTATGACACAGGAGACGACACGGAAGACGACACAGAAGACGCGAGAGGGACCGACAAGCCGGCATGAACAGGATTTGTGTGCAGCTGAGCGTGAGCGGGTTGGGACGCGAGCACTTGTGGCTGGTCTCGATGAGGTAGGGCGGGGCGCCTGGGCAGGGCCGGTAACAGTCGGGCTTGTGGTCTGGCAAGAAGGCATAGTGGTGCAGGGGGTGCGGGATTCGAAACTGCTTTCTCCTCAGCGTCGCGTGGAACTGGCAAATGAGATACGTGATTGCCTGCCGTACGGAGTGGGGCACGCGGGCAATGTCGAGGTTGACGAACTGGGCATGAACGCCGCCTTGCGTTTGGCGTCTTTGCGGGCTTTGCTGGCCCTTGAGGAATCTTTTTGTGTGGTTCCCTCTCATCTCATTGTGGACGGAACGCAGAATTTCCTTGCCGGTGTGCTTCCCGCCATGTGTCTGCCAAAGGCCGATACACACTGTGTGTCGGTGGCGATGGCCTCCGTCCTGGCGAAGGCCATGCGTGACGCGCAGATGGTAACCGTAAGCGAGCACTACCCGGTCTATGCCTTCGCTGAGAATAAGGGGTATCCGGCACCGGTGCACCGTCGTGCCCTGGAAGAGCATGGTCCCTGTGTGTTGCACCGGCATTCTTGGGCACCTTTGCGTGCTCTCGCTGGTGCGCCTCCCTTTCGTCGCGTCTTTCTCCCTGCTCCTGGCCCTGCCCGATTGCCTTTGGCTTCTGCCCCGACCTTGTTTTGAGGGAGTTTCGGTGGGGATTTTGGGGTGATGACCTGGTTACGGGCTGTTTTTGATAGAGGATATGACCTGTGTGCTGGGATCTTGCTCCCTGAGAATGACACCTAGGCAGTTTTTCGCCTTTGTGGATATTCTCTGTCTTTTTTCTACTGGAAAGTGATGGATTTTCCGCAAGAAGTGGTGTATAGGAGTTTCTTTCATCATTTATGCGTTTATAAAATGTTGTTTGTATACTTGTAAAGTATTGCTTGTACATGTAGGACAGTGCAGATTTAGTATGCAAGAGTATTTAATAACTATTTGGTGTTTTTTCGGCAGCTGTTCTTCTTGTGTTTTTCTTGTTGTGGAGAAGAATTCTTCGAAATCGAAGAGGGTTTTTTCGCGGTTATGCCGGCGAAGAAAAGGAAGAAGGTGAGAAAAAAGGGAAGAGGTTTTTTTCGAAGTGGGTTTCTTAATGACACGTGGAGGGAAAGGGGCAGCGTGTATTGTCGTAATGTGGTATTTTTTTTTGCTGACCAGTGTTATTTTTATGGGGATTCTTGTGTATTTTCTGGAATAAAAGCATGTTTTGTCTGGTTTCTAGATATTGTTTCGCGTGTGTTTACCTTCTCTTTTTTTTCTTTCTTGCTATATTCGAGCTAAGAAAGTGCTGAGGAAACAAGAAGGAAGTCAAAAGACAGGATAAAACGGGGTGGGTGAAGTTTTGTGTGGAGGGAAATTTTTATACTTGCATTTTGGCCAGTTTTCTCATCTTGATGAGTGTTACTCACGATGAGTGTTTTTCACACGGATAATCCCCGTCTCGTCAGTATCTCGAAAGATCCTCGTTCCCCCCGAGGGCGTGGATAGTGACAGAGACAGTATGGGGAACCTCCCGGTTGGGCATTCTCCCCCCCCGCTCGACCGGAACTCGAGATTGACCCATGGGCGGAACGCGCGTCCCTGCCCATGGGTCAATCCTTCTGTGTCTTGTTTTTGAACAATCTTTCGAAAAACTTTTTGATGCAGCGCACGCGGGGAGAAGTATTTTTCTTTGTGTAAGAGAGATATTAGCTCTCCGATCTAATGTCTTTTACACGGGGCAGCTACTCGTTTTTTGATCCGATGGAGATCCCGGCGAGTATAAAACTGCGAAGAAGTTGCAAAAAAACAAAATGGCATTCTTTTTGCAGAAGTTTGAGTGGTGCTGTGGGCGGTTTTGTGAAATGATGCTTTATTTTTTCGCGTAGATCTGGGCGTAGAAAATCTGTTCCTCTGAAAGACAGATGCTCTTGTGCGGATGCCCGTTCAAGGGGGAAAAATATCGTGCTCTGTCAGGTGGATTTGCGCACGCACAAGACTGCCGACTGCAAAACTTTTCTCATTGCGTAGACGGGCCCGCAAATGAGCTCCTTTTTTACCGGCTATCGTCACTAATTCATCGTGCCCGTGATACTCCTGGTCGATCACTGTACACACGTTTCCTTGTTGTGCATCTTCTTTCGTCTTTTGTTGCACGCGTTGTTGAGTGCTTTCTTCTGCATTTTCGATATGTTGGAGTTCAGGACGGGTGGGAAAACCAGAGGACAGTGAGTTTCCTGCGGGAGGAGGTGCGCTGTCGTGGGTGTCGGGAGTGTCCGCAGAAAAAAGAACCACCGATTCAGGACGAATCGCGAGAGTGCAGCGCGCGATTTGTTGTTGATGAGAAGGCAGACGCACGATGCCCCAGGGAGTTTCTGCCCTTCCCGCGTGTTGTTGGGTTTCGATCACGGTGGCGTCTGCCAGGAAACTCGCCACAAAGGGAGTAGTTGGTCTGTGGTAGAGGTCGGCCGGTGATCCTGCTTGGATCACGCGTCCGTCCTGCATGACTGCGACACGATCTGCCATCGAGAAGGCTTCTTCGCGTGAGTGTGTAACGAAGATGGCGGTCGCGCCGGCTTTGCGTAAAATATTTTGCACTTCGGCCCGCATTTTCTGGCGGAGAGTCGTATCCAAGTTTGAAAAAGGTTCGTCCAACAGAATCAAGGTGGGATGGGGCGCAAGCGCGCGCGCCAGGGCTACCCGTTGCTGCTGTCCTCCAGAGAGTTGGTGAGGTCGGCGGTGTTTGTACTCTTCCAGGTCGACGAGCGACAGCAACTCGTCGACTCGGGGAGATTGCCGGCGTGCGCGTCGTCGCCCTGTCAGGCCAAAGGCGATATTCTCTGCCACGTTCAGATGGGGAAAGAGCGCGTAATCCTGAAAGACCATGCCAATCTGTCGCCGTTCTGGGGGAACATGCGTCTCAGGGGATTCCACGAGTTTCCCAGCCAGCCGGATTGTGCCTTCGTCGGCGCGTTCAAAACCGGCGATCAAGCGGAGGGTTGTGGTTTTTCCGCACCCACTTGGTCCGAGCAGCGCAACAATCTCGCCTTCTTCTACATCGAGATCAAGCTGGTTGACCGCGGGTTTTTCTGCAAAATTTTTCTTTATTCCCTGCAGAGAGAGCAGTAGGGAAGGAGACGAAGATTCTTGCGACGCGGGCACGGTCTTTTTTCCAGGCATTCGTAGGTGGGAACCAATATTCGCAGCGGTATACGCCGGGAGGTTCTTTGTTCCTTTTTGCATAGCTGATTTTTGTGTTGTCGATGTTTCCTGACTGTTTAGTGGGGAAGGTGGTGTTGTGCGTGCTTTTTCTAGCCTGTCGTTGCCTGATATCCAGCGTGGATCGGGGCTTTCGGACTGCAGGATAGGTCTCGGGATCAGTCCGGAGAGAGGCGCTGGTGTCGGCCCAAAAGGGAAATGAAAGGAAGGGCTTGTGGTAGGGGGGGAGCCCGGATCAGTTTGCATTGTGCCACTCCCTTGCAGAGAGGATACCCATTGGGACAGAAGCCAGGACGAGAAGCAGAAGTCCTGCTGCTCCTGCTGTTTCATAGAATCGAGGTTCTTGCGCGCCGCTCCAGATCACGAGCGCAAGCGTGTTGAACTCCAGCGGATGAAGCATCACGGTCACGGGAAGTTCTTTCATGACGTTCAAGAAAACGAGAATGGCGCCGGCGGTGAGGCCGCGCAACATGAGGGGCAAGGTGACGAGGCGGAGGGCATGTGCCCATGTGCAACCGAGGCCCCGTGCTGCCTCTTCGAGGTGGGGATTAATACGTCCGAGTGCTGCTTGGGCGCTGCCGAGAGCTTGTGGCAAGAAGTGCACCACGTACGCGAGTACTAAAACAATGGTTGTTTGGTAGAGAAAAAAAGCGGAGCGGAGGGTGAAAGCTGCGAGTGCGCCGGCGATCACCACACCTGGTAAACCGTAGGCTGACCAGGTGGTCCGTTCTGCGATTCTGGAGAAACGACTCGGATAGCGCACGACTGTCACCGCGAGCGGGAGGACCGCAACAATTGCGACAAGCGCGGCAATGAGGGAGACCCACATGGATCGTGTGGAGGCCTCCCAGAGTTCTTGCGCGAAGTCAGCGTTGAAGGCTGCGCTCCCGATTCCGTCCCATGTCCAATAGGAAAGAATGAAAACCGGGATGAGGAGGGAGACGCAGCATATGGCAGTGGCTGCAGCAGCGGCCGGCCAGCGTGCGATCCCAAGGTGCAGTGGACGGCTCTGTTTCCCACTTCCCGGCGAAGTGAGCGCAAGACGAAGTGGGCCGCGTAGCACGAGCTGGAAACCGACAATTCCCAGGGTCAACAGGATCAGGACTGAGGCAAAGTTGAGTCCTGCTTGCTGGTCGAGTAATTGCATGCGGCCTTCTATGGCAAGGGTCAGCGTCTCGTAGCGCATGATTGCGACCCCGCCGAAGTCTGCCAGCGTGTACAAGGCAACAAGTAAGGCCCCGGATGCCAATGCCGGCCGGACTTGGGGGAGTACTGCCTTGAACAGGGCACGAGATGGACTTGCACCCAAGCTGCGTGCTGCTTCTTCTGTGGATCCGTCGAGGTCTCGTAACGCCGCGGTCACGGGAAGCAGGATGTACGGATAGGTAGAGAGGGTCAGGACAAGCAGGGCGCCGGAAAAACCGGCGATGTCGGGGAGCCGGTCGACGCCGAGTGGTTCGATCCATTCTTGGATGAGGCCTTTTGGGCGGAAGGCCGAGTAGTACGCGAATGCTCCGAGAAAGGAGGGAATGACGAGCGGTAGGTTCAGGGCAATATTGAAAAAACGCTTGCCAGGGAGGTCAGTTCTGGCGAGTGCGAGGGCCAAAGGCAAGGCGATCATGATCGCTGCTGCCGTGACCGCAAGGGCAAGGCCTCCGGTACGCGTGATGAGCTCGAAGGTTCGTTCGGTGGAAAGCTGCGAGAAGAGGTCGGATCCTGATCCGAGGGCGCGGGCGAAGACATAGGCACCAGGCAACATGCTGCCGATCGCCACCAGGGCAGTGGGAGCAAAAATGGGGAAAGGAGGACGAGGGGAGGCTGTGCTCTTTTTTTCTGTTGTGTTTTCTGTCGCTATTTCAGTTTGCATATATGAGGGGTGATAAAATATTTTGTAAGGACAACCTAAATCTTACTATAAGTGACGGAAGAGAGTGGGGGAAGTTCCCTTCGCGTTGTTTGCACTATTTGTTGATCTTTTTTGCTCCCTTGGACATTGCTCTTGCGAACGGGTTTCCTGGTTCCAGGCTTTGGGGGTATCCTCGGCACCATAGTGGGCTTTTTCTCTTCTTCTGTTGCCGAGCCCCATCTGGAGGTGCCCCGTGGGCCAAATCATCAATGCGAAGTTGCTTGAGGGGCCCGAACCCAGTGTCCGGCATTTTGAACTGGACCGCGGGATCACTGGAATGGGAACGTGTGAGTATTTTTCTTTGGCGGATGCTTCGGGCGATCTTCCCGCCGATTTACTTGCGCGCCGTCTTTTCGAGATTTCTGGTGTCGTCAGCGTCTTCATCTACGGGAATGTAGTGTCCATTCACAGTCTCCCCGGAACAGACTGGCAAAAATTGCTTCCGCCAATTGTCGACGTCATCCGCAATCTTTTTATTCACTATGAAGTGAATCGTGTGTGATATGGCTCATTCTTCATTTTGAAGACAAGTGCCCGGAGTTTTCCCGTGGCACCTTGCGGTTGGTCACGAAGGCACCCCGGCGTATACGGTCGGAGGGAGGAGAGATGTCAGCGGGATCGTTGCTGACAGCGAGGGGACAGAGAAAATGAAGATTGATACCGGCCTTGGTATGGGGAGCCTTGACCGAGTGGGTGAACATGCTCGCCGGGCAGAAGAACTCGGCTTTGCCACCCTGTGGAGTGTGGAGGCACAAGGCACGCCCTTTCTGCCGCTTGCAATTGCAGCAGTAGAAACCGAGCGTATTGAGCTCGGAACAGGGATTGCCGTGGCTTTTGCCCGTTCTCCCATGGTGCATGCCATGACCGCCTGGGACTTGCACAAAGCCTCAAAAGGGAGATTCATCCTGGGGCTGGGCACGCAGGTGAAAAAGCATGTGGAGCGGCGTTTTTCTGCCGAGTTTTCTCCCCCTGGGCCACGCATGCGCGACATGCTTCTTGCCATCAGGCATATCTGGGATGCTTTTGATGGCAAACACAAGCTTTCCTATAAGGGGAAGTATTACACGCACGACTACTCCAACCCCTTCTTCACGCCTGGACCTACCGGATACGGGCAACCCAAACTGATGATCGCAGCGGTCGGTCCCTATATGTGCCGTCTTGCAGGGGAAGTATGCGACGGTATGGAAGTTCACCCTTTTCATACAGCCAAATACTTTGACGAAGTTATTTTGCCGAACGTGCAAATAGGCCTTGCCAAAGCTGGACGCTCCCTCGACGACTTCGAGTTCACCACCTCAGCCTTTGCGTTGGTTGGGACAGGAGAACAACAAGAAAAACTCGCCGGTCTTGCCCGTCAACAAATTGCCTTTTACGGTTCGACCCCCGCATATAAAGGCGTTTTCGAGATTGAAGGCTGGGATGACCTGCAGCCGCAACTTGCGAACATGGTGCGCAAAAACGAGTGGGGCAACATGAACAACCTCATCAGCGATGAGGTAATGGAGAAGTTCACGGTGCGGGCCGACTTTGCCGATTTGCCGAATGCCATCAATGAACGTTTCGGCAGCCGTGCGCAGCGAGTCGGTTTTTACACTCCCGTCATTGGTTCCGGTCTCGAGGAACAATACGCCAAAGTTGTGAAAGCATTGGCGTAAGGCTGCAATTGTTTTGCTCGGTCCGGCACTTCCGCCGGATCAAGTAAAACTCTGCTCGATATCGTGCCGGCACGTGAGGGAATACGGACTCGCGGGAGTGTGGAAAAAAGCATGCGGGGGGGTATCAAGGAGCATGACCGCGGCGTGTCTCTGGTTTTTTTATCGGTGTTTGTTTTTCTTTCTTTTCGCGAGTACGGGTGCGAGAATGAAGAAGATCTGCCGCGAAACTCCAGGAAAAAGGGGATTTTTTTGGGCTTCTCCTGTGCTTCATCCCCATATGTCATAGAGGTTCTGTGAGCAAGCTGAAAAATGAGCACGAGGATGATTGTTTCTTTGTCGTAAGCCAGTAAACTCCCGATTCGTGCATCCTCAAGTAGCGCAAAGCGCATTCCCGAGTGTTTCTGAACTGGTTCGTAGCGGTGTTGTGGACATTGCTGACGGCCATTTTTCTTTCGCCTCAGAGGAGTCTGGCGAGCCCACTTCGGACACCGTTGTTCCTGAGATGGAATATCACGCTGTTGAAGTCGGGGCTGGCCGGTCTATTGTCCTCTTTCATGACCTTTTCTCCTCACAAAAAGGGTTTGATCCTATTTGTGAGTCACTTTCTGATGACTGGCGTTGTATGGCGCTCGATCTCCCGGGACACGGGGCGAGCTCTCCTTTGCCTCCTGATCGTGAGACCACTGATCTTCTTAGTTTTGTCGAAGAACTTGTTGACGTGCTCACGGAGTTTGCGGTGCTTCCTGCAGCTCTGGTTGGTCACGGGACCGGCGGCTTGCTGGCAGCCCTTATTGGTCTAACCCGTCCTGAACTGGTGAGTAGCCTCGTTCTTGTTTCATGTGATCTGCGGGGCGGAGTGGTCTCCACTCCCACGGACAAGTTCCTCACCCGCATGCAGCGCGATGATGAAGAAGCCATCGAAGATTTTTTCCCTCTTCGCTACAGCGAGAATTTTTTTCTTCACCACCCCGGCCAAACAGAGACAGAACGAGACGATTTTTCGAGTTTTGATTTTGCGGCTGTCAGCGGTTTTGCTGCCATTCTCGCCGAATGCCCAGATCTCACAAAGCGCCTCAGCACCCTCACAATGCCGCTCCTTCTCGTGACAGGCGCGAAAGACCGGATCGTTCCACCACGCGTGGTACGGCGAGCGATGACTGAAGCCGCCAAGGCAGACGCCGAGGGCAATATTTCCTACAAAATCCTTCCAGATGCCGGTCACATGCTGCCTATTGAGCAGCCTGGCTTGCTTACCGAACTGATTGACGAACACCTTTTAACAGGAAACTGGCGTGAATGAGAAGAAGGACCGGACTGCAGTCCTCCTTCTCAATCACGGAGCGGCCGATTCCCAGCCGGGAGTCCGTGTCTTCTTGGACAATATTTTCCAAGACATCGATATCATTCGACTTCCAGGTGGGACGCGTTTTCAGGGTCCTTTCGCTCGTCTTCTCTCCAAATACCGCGCACCACGAGTCGAACGTTTATACGAATACATGGGAGGCGGGTCGCCTCTTCTCTCGTATATGCGTGCCCAGGCGGATGCTCTCCGTGTGCGTCTCAACCAGCCTGACGGACAATTTGTTGGCGAAGTTGGCGAAGTTGGGGCAGATGGGAGGGGAGAGGAGATCGAGGTTTTTCTCGGTTTGCGATACTACTCTCCCAGCATTGCCGACGGCCTTGGCGAAGCAGTAAAACGAAAAGTACGCCGGGTCGTCGTGTTCCCCCAATATCCGCAACACTCTGTCACCACAGTTGATTCGGTCCTCAGGCAACTCGCACGTGCAGTGGCGCAAACGCCAGGAGCAGACCAACTTGCTCTCTCCATTGTCCCAGCTTTTGGCGCAGAACCGGCATACGTCGATCTCATGGCAGCAAAAGTGCGGGAGGCGATTGCACGTGCCCCCACTTCTGCCCGCCTACTGTTTACCGCCCATTCCGTGCCCATGAAGTTTGTCGACGAAGGCGATGTCTACCCGGAAACCTGCCAGGAACAAGCCGCCCTGATCGCGGCAAAAGCCGGAGTCAACCAGTTCGACCTGGCCTACCAGAGCCGCTCCGGCCCGGTAGAATGGCTTGGACCTGACCTACCTGCACACGTGGAAAAACTTCTTGCCACAGGAGAAAAACACTTTGTGCTCGTTCCCTTGTCATTTGTGCAAGACCACCTCGAGACACTGGTAGAACTCGACGTGCAGCTTGCCGCCGGGATCCTCCGCGCCGGAGGATCCCTGACACGCGTGCGGACAGCAAACAACGCCCCAGAGTTCGCCGACCTCTGCGCCACCCTCGTCCGCCGCGAACTCGCCCAGCCCCTTTCCGGCACTTCTGGCACTGCCCAGATTTTTGGCAACCTGCAAGTAGAGTGAAACTGCAGCCTTGCCCTCATGCTATTTTCCCGTTTTCGGCAATGCCGAGCTTGGCAAAATGGAGAACATCCTTCGAGGGCAGATATGAAAAACTTGAAAGTCTGCAAAAAATCACAACAAAAGGAAAAAGCAGGGTGTGAAAGAGGATGCCGAGGAAAAACCAGCCTCCTTCATTCTTCTCCCCATTCCAGACCATTCCCCAGAAACCCGAGACACAGCATGACCAAAATCATTCTCAGCACAAGGCTCTGACCTGCACCCCTGCATTACCGCAACCTCTCTGTGAAAATGCCCCGAAACACAGTCAAAAAACCACCCCTGAACTGCAACTTTACATTGTGGTTTCATCATCCCTGCAAGGGGTCGCAACGTCCAGGGCTGGACAAGGCACAGGATTGACAGTGCGGTCTCATCATCCCTGTAAGGGGTCACAACTATAAATGTTCAAGAGACAAACGTTGGTAGCTCATTTGCCTTCCATTCGCGTGTCTCAACAGCTCCAAACCCCAACCTCCCGCCGAACACTCCCACTCAAACACGCCTCAGAGCACACAGTCGTTTTCTCTCTCAATGGCCGCGGGCGGTTCTGTCGCCCACGGCACACAAAAAGAAGAACAGACTGTACGCTACGTGACTATGCGGCACCCTGACGGGCAGTCACGACCTCGCGCCAACGGCGCATTGCTTCGTCCGGGCCATCCAACCACTGCGTCTCGCGCGCGCGACGAGACTGCTCGACGCTACTCGACCCCGACCACACACCCAACACATCGTTCTGAAACTCTTCGGTATCCAACATGCCCGTGGTAGAAGTGACCATCTGTTGGGCTTGCTGTAACGTGTCCGTGTTACCGGTCACTGCCGCTTGGAAGGCCTCGACAGTCCCGATACGGACCTGCCCGATCTGCCCACCTGTGAGCTGATCCAGTGCGGCCGCCTTGCGGATATGTTCTTGCACAATCTCTTGGGAGTGGATTCCCGCGTCAGTAACCGCGAGTGCGAGCCACGCACGAAATTCGTTGATTTTGTTGTTTTGTTTTTTGGCTTTTTCGATTGCGTCCAGCGCGAGACGGTGGCCTTCTTGTGGGCGGGTCCAGGCCACTGTTTCGGCAAGGTGCATGATTGCGCGGCCTTCCAGGCCATCGGCTTTGGCTTGTTGGGCCAGGTTGCGTGCTTGGGTGTACTCGGTTTCAGCGTCCGCGAAACGCGCGTTCAGTCGGTGGATGTCGCCGCGTAAAAGATGCTTGAAAATACCGGATAAATCCCTGTTTCCTATTGTTTTGACAGCTTCAAGAGCGTCCTTGAAACGGCTTTCTGACGTGGCAGCGAGGTCTGCACGCCAGTAGCGGGCCTGATCAGCGCAAAGACCGCCTTCTGCTGCGATGGCGTCGAATTCTGCCGCGGCGACACTGTATAGACTGCCTTCTATATTCACAAAGGCTTGCTGAAAACGGAGAAAATCACGCGCTTGGGAATCGGGAAGGAGGAGAGGAGAACGCAACGCATCCGCAATATCCGCAGCAGCATGTTCAATCGCGCCCGTTCTTGCGAGACATACCCCACGCGTTCCCCGCGCGAAAACTCCCGCGGCAGTCGGACTACGCAGCGTGTCTGCATCAACAACCAATGGCGACCATATACCTGCGAGCGCGAGTTTGTCCGCGAGGGGCACGATCTTCTCGATGGGGGCGTCGAGGCGAGCAGCGATACTCAAAACGCGGGGGAAGTCTTCTGCGAGGTCTTTCAGGCTCGCCTCTCCAGCCGACATGACGGTCAGGGTGATATCGAAGTCTTGGCGGAGGCGATCGTAGATTTTTCCCATCACACCTTTGTTTTCTTTTTGCCCATACGGTGTGTTGGTGGGCTGTGTCCTGTCCAGTTTACTGCCACTTGCCAGAGGCTTCCCGGAGTTCATTTGCGCGAGCCAGTCCCGGATCTGACCGTCCGTGAACCAGTAGGGTTCCTCTCTCCCCGTTTCCAAACCGACGGCACGCACGTCTGGACATGGCATGGGACATGCAGGACAGCCATCGTGGTACCACTGCCGTAAGGTCGTGAGGTCTTTCCCGACACGGCGGGCAAGTCCCCGTAGGCCGAGAAGACCGAAAGCCACAAGCGTGTCCTCGACCTCATGGCCTTCGACCGGACCCAGATTTTCTTGTTGTTGAGAAGCAACGAGCGCATGTCCGAGCTTGTTCGCGTCTCGTAAAGTATCCCGGACCCACGACTCGATTATTCGGCCTTCCCAGAGAGGCGGATCAGGCCACATCTCAGGAGGGAGATGGCCCTGAGCATGCATTTTCTCAGTCACCGAGAAAGAGATATTGAGGGCGTGGGCGACGTCCGCGAGAGTCCAGAGAAAAGGTGTCGTGCGTTGCGTCCAATCGTCCCACGGAAAAGATCCGCCAGGAGGCGGTGGCAGAAATTGTGCCATAGAAGCACTTCCTTCCGCGGGAACACTGATTCTACTCGACCCGAGCATCTTCCGCTCGAAGAACCCCACAAACCCTGTATCCTCTGCATCCACCGGACTCCCAGGCACCTCTCCCAACCCGAAAAAGCGGTACACATCCCTGATCTGTCCCTCCAAACCCTGAGATTCCAAACCAGAGAAGAAACCACCTCGTGTCTCTTCCCAGGGAGTATTGTCTTCCGGATCAATCCCAGGATCGGAAAACCCGCCAGCCTGCTCGCTCTTTTCATTGGCAGCGCTCAGATGAAAATGTTGGAAACCGAACAGAATAGCGAGTGATGCCCGGTGCGACAGGTTCTCGCAAATCCACGGTTCAATCGCAGAACTCTTCCAACGTAAAGGCGATACCGAACAAGGCGGAGGAAGCTCTCCCATCTCATGCAACTCGAGCACGAATTCCTTAGAAGTACCGAGTATCGCGGCAATCAATAACACGTCGTACTCATCAACAGGCAGATCTTCGTTCCCCTCGAGGAACACGTCACAGTTGCCAAGAGACGGATCTTCGTCCCCCTCGAGGAACGCGCCATCCTCGCCAAGAGACGGATCTTCGTCTCCCTCGAAAGACACGTCACAGTTGCCGGGAGACGGACCCTCGGAAAAACCACCGCTCATTCCCCGTGCCAATGGTTCAGCAGAAAGAGTGGGTTTTTGTGGTGTCAGGGTCGGGATGGGGAATGCCGGTGGTGCGTGTGATTTCGGGGAGGCTGCTTGTCAGGAGCAGGTTGCGCGGGCGACGGCGCAGGCGTCTGCGATCACGCTGTTGACGCCGATTCCGCGGTAGGACCAGCCGGTGAGGCCGAGTTTTGCTGGTTGGTTTGCGGCTATGGCTTCCATGTGGGTTTTGTGGCCGAGTGTGTATTGGGGGATGCCGGGGCGGTGTCGCACGATATGTGAGAATATTGGGGTGAGAGGGGTTTGTAGGGCCTGGCTCACGTCTTCCGCTGCTGTTGTCAAGAGGGTGTCGTCGTTTTGGTCGATGGTTTCTGGTTTGAGGGCTCCTCCCATGACGACACGGATGAGGTGGTGTCCGCTTGGTGCCCGGCCGGGGAACATTTGGGATTCGAACATGGCGCCGAGGATGCGCAGGCCTCCTTTTGGGTGTGTGAGAAACCCGAAGCCGTTCCAGTGGTCGAGTGTTTCTGCGGCTACGCCCATTTGTAACATGACGACGGGTGCTGAGCGGATTTCTTGTACTATGCGGGCCAGGTTGGTGTTGATCGGCCGGCTTCCTTGGCCGAGAAGCCGGGCTGTTTCTCGTGCGCCGCTTGCGAGGATGAGGCAACGGCAGCGTCGGGTTTCTCCTTCGGTTTCTACGATCCAGTTGTCTTTTTCTTGATGTATTTCGGTAACCGGCGAAGAAAACAAGGCTTTTTTGCCGAGTGCATCTGCGAAGTGTCGTGGCAGGCTTTCCATTCCTTCGGCAAAGCTGTGCATCTGGGGCCGGGGGGCTTGCGCCTTGCGGCTTTTGCGTGACCGGCGTATTCCTCCGAGCAGGACGCTACCTTGTGCGGTTTCGAGTTCTCGCAGGGCAGGGAAGGCCGCGTCGGCCGAAATCGCGGAGGCGTTTCCGGCGAAGATTCCGGTGACCATGGGCTGGGCTACTTTTTTTGCGACTTCTGCGCCAAAACGACGTGTAAAAAACTGTAGAACAGTTTCTTCTTTTTCGTCTTTTGGGGGATTTCCTACGAAGGGTTCGACGAAGAGGCCGAGTTTTGCCCAAGGTGAAACAATATTGGTCCGCAAAAAGTCGAGGGGGGAGGCGGGGACTTCTTGCAGGCCGTTTTCTTCGTGGATCCAGCGGCGACGAGATGCCGGATCGGCGGGGATGAGGTCGCGGGTCGCACCTGTTGTGGCCAGCAAGGTGGAGACCCCCGGGGCAGGAAGCGAGAAGGCACTTGCGGCAGCTTCGCAGAGCCAGGATCCGCCGGAGGGGGCAGGGAAGCGCTCCGAGCGAAGCTGTCCGCCGGGACGGTCTGATGCTTCCAAGAGGATTGTGTCACCGTATTCGCCGGCTTCGAGGGCTGCGGCGAGTCCTGCGACGCCCCCGCCCACAACCACGGTGTGGAGGTCGGGTAGCTGGGCGGCACGCGGTGTTCTTGAGGGTTTTTTTTCGGGTGTCTGTGAAGGTGTCATAGGTTGCTGTTCCAAGAAGTAACGGTTTCAAGCAGAGCGGTGACTCCGTCGAGAGGTGTTGTGGGCGCAATGCCGTGGCCAAGATTGAAAACATGACCGGGACGACCGTTCACGCGGCGCAGAATGTCTGTTGTTGACGCGCGTGTGGCCTCTGGTCCTGCGAGTAAAACTGCCGGGTCGAGGTTACCCTGGATGGCCTTCCCTGGAAGACATTCCCACGCCTTGTCGATTGGGAAGCGCCAGTCCACGCCGACCATTGTCACGTTGAGTGTGGCAATATCGTCGAGTAAATGGGCGGCATCAGGGGCGAAATAAGTGACCGGTCCTGTCACATTGTGCAGGTTGTGCAAGCGTGAAAGCAGGCGTTGTACTGCAGGGAGGCCAAACTGGCGGAAGGTTGGGGCAGATTGTAGACCTGCCCAGGAATCGAAGATTTGTACGGCGTCTGCTCCTGCTTCGAATTGGGCCGCGAGATAATCGGCCATGGCGTCTGCCAAGAAACTCAAGAGTTCTTTTAGCTGTTCTGGTGCTTTTGCGGACATGGAGCGGATCGAGAGAAAGTCCCGGGAGCTGTTGCCTTCTATAAGGTATGCGGCAAGGGTGAAGGGGGCGCCGCAAAAACCGATGAGGGCGACTTCGTGAGGGAGAGCATGCCGGACGAGAGAGAGGGTTTCGAGAACGAAGGGTGTCCCGGTGTGTGGTACAAAGGGGCGAAGTTCCTGCACGTTTTGTACCGGGGTGGTGAGGCGTGGCCCAGGCGCAAATGTGATTTCCGGCCCCATACTTTCGAGGGGGGTCATGATGTCGGCGAAGAGAATGGCGGCATCAAGAGGAAAACGCTGTAGAGGTTGCAGTGTGATCTCGGCAGCTACTTCTGGTTGGCGGATCGCGTCCTGAAAGCTGACCCGGGTCCGTAATTTCCGGTATTCCGGCAGGTAACGGCCTGCTTGGCGCATCATCCAGACGGGTGGACGATCGAGAGGCTGTTGGGCCACCGCGTCGAGGAAACGGCAATTTTTCTTCTGCTTTGTGGCGGAAGTGGGGATTCGACACGGAGCAGACGTGATGTGGGGGGCGCTGGGTTGGGAAGACGTCACGTGTAAGTCCGTTCGATTGCGTCAACGAGGGCGTCGATCGTTTCGTCGATGGTTTCGGTGTCGTGTGCCAGTGTGAGAAAGGCGGTTTCAAAAGCCGAGGGCGGAAGCAGGACGCCATTTTGCATGGCATAGTGGTGAAAACGGGCGAATGCTTGTGTGTCTGCGAGTTGGGCGTCCTCAAACTCCCGTACTTTTTCTTCGGTAAAAAAGAGTGTCCACATGGAACCTACCCGTTGCACATTGCAGGGAAACCCGCGAGAGTTGATGGCGTGCCAAAGCCCTTTTTCAAGTCGGGCGGCGTTTTCTTCAAGGTCATTGTACAGCGAAGGGTCTTCCACAATTGCTTCCAGGGCGATCAGCCCTGCTGCGATTGCGAGAGGATTCCCTGAGAGCGTGCCGGCCTGGTACACGCTGCCGAGGGGAGAGATCATCTGCATGAGGTCGCGCCGCCCCCCATACGCGGCTGCGGGAAGCCCGTGCCCGAGGATTTTTCCGAGAGTCGTGAGGTCGGGCATTATCTGGAAAACTTCTTGGGCTCCTCCTGCGGCGAGGCGGAAGCCAGTCATGACCTCGTCAAAAATGAGCAGGGTGCCATGTTCGTCGCAGAGGCCCCGTATGTTTTCCAGGAATTCTCTTTCCGGCGGAATGCACCCCATGTTTCCTGCGACTGGTTCCAGGATGACTGCGGCAAGAGGGGCTGCGTCAAACGCTTGTTGTACTGAGTTCAGGTCGTTAAAGCGGGCAATCAAGGTGTTTTCTGCCACGGCTTTGAGCACTCCGTCGGAGTCTGGGGTGCTGAAAGTGGCGTTCCCGGAGCCTGCTGCCACTAAAAAAGAATCGGCGTGGCCGTGATAGCCCCCCGCAAACTTGAGGATTTTGTCTCTTCCCGTTGCAGCCCGCGCCAATCGTACCGCGCTCATTGTGGCTTCCGTGCCACTTGAGACCATGCGCAACATTTCGATGGAAGGCACGAGGTCACACACGAGTTCGGCGAGGTCTATCTCGGCTTCTGTCGTGAGCCCGAAATTTGTGCCTCGTCCTGCGGCATCGCAGACTGCCTCGATAAGATCAGGATGCGCGTGCCCGAGCAAGATGGCACCCCAGGAGGAGATGTAGTCGATCCACTCTCGCCCGTCTTCGTCGCGTACACGTGCGCCTTGCGCCGAATGAAGAAAGGGAGGATCCCCTTCTACTCCTTGAAAGGCTCGTACAGGAGAGTTGACGCCGCCAGGCAATACTCGTTTGGCTCGGTCCAGGAGGTTCCCGCCGAAAGGGTCGTCTTGTGAAACCTGTGTCGAGTTGTTGCTGTCGAAGTTCATAGGAATGGGCTCCTCGTTTGCCCTGGTTTTTTGTCGCTCTTCGCCGTTTTCGGTGACTGTGGCAGTTTCTGTGGCGTTCCTACGGGGAGAAGTTCCGCTGCGTCAGGGCGTGGGCGACGGCGGCGGCGAGCGCCGCGAAGGATGGGACAGGTGCTTCGATATCCGGAGGACGAAGCTGCTCTTGGAGTACTGCGCTTGTTGTTGGGCCGATGCTTGCGACAAGCAGGTTTTGTATGGCCTGGCAAGCGTTTCCCGTGTCAGCGCCAAAGACGTTGTTCCCCTTCTTTCGATAACTTTGCCTGCCGGTTGGAGCAGCTCTGCGTTCTTGCGTTTCGGCAGCACGTATTGTGGTTTTTTCCACGATGGCGCGAAAGCCGGTGACCGCTGATCCGCTCGTAAAGGTTATAGCGGCAAGCGGGGCAGTGAGAGCTGCAAGTACTGGGGCAGGGTTGGCCACAGTACTATCGTACGCGATGGGGTCGTGAATCTGGACTCCGGCCAAGGCAAGGCGCGCCGCAAGAGAGCCATCAGCCTGTTGGGACCGGGGATGAATCACGCGCTGTGTGGGGGCCAGTCGAAGGAGAAGGGAACTCGCGAGTCCTTTGGCATCGGTTGTTCCCATCAGGTCTATTGTGATGCCCCTTTCCGACAAAGCACGGGCGGTGGCTTGCCCGATTGCTGCGTGGCGTGTCCGGGGAGAAGAGACGGGGCGCACCGTGCGTACGGTATGGGCGCTTGTCCATATTGCCCAATCGTATGTCGTGATTTCTGTGGCAGTCGGGCAAGTTGGCACAGTCGTAAAACAAATGGTCGGGCTTAAAAGCGGCCTTACTCCGGTGTGGCGCAAGGCCGTGCAGAGTGGTCCTGTGGGAGGTTCGGGACGCGTGACGGCAACGAGGAAGGGGCGAGCCTGCCTCGAAGCAGAGGAGGAAGAGGAAGGGCACATGAAGTGCCGGTTGCTGTCGGGGTCATCGGTGCTGAGGTCGGGAGGTGTGAGGTTGATGGTGGGCTTCCTGCTGAGGTCAGAACGTGTGTTCGCAAGCACGTCGCCCGAGTGCAGCGGCGTCGGCGCAGGGGCCGATAATTTCTCCGCGTTTCCCATTGAAGAACCAGCGTAACTGGAGGGTTTCGTGTGGGCCTCTCTCCGGTTCGTGATCGGGTTGATGGTGTGTGCCCTTCTGCAGGACAGCCCAGGCAGCTGCTGAAGTGCGGCATCCTGCCCCGGTTGCGCCCAGCCAGGATCGCTCTGCTGTGACGAGGTTTGCGGTATGTGGATTGTGTAAGCAGGAGAGAAGTGAGCGTGTCCTGGTGTCATCAGCCCGGCATTCCAGGGCGAGCGCACCTTGGCCGGGTGCGGGCAAGATCTGAAGAATCTCACTGACGACTGCTTCTTGGCCGAGGCGGCGAAGGCCTGCGAGCGCAAGCACGGTTGCGTCGTATGTTCCCTCATATGTTTTTTGCAGGCGTGTGCCGACATTGCCGCGGATTTCTCGGATGATGAGATCGGGACGGAATTCAAGCAGTTGCTGGGCGCGACGCGGACTGCCAGTGCCTACGACAGCTTTTTCGGGGAGATCTGCAAGTTTTTCCTGGTGTGCGCTCACGAGCGCATCGCGTGGGTCTTCTCGTGTCGGGATGGCTGCAATGATCAGTCCTGCCGGTTCTTGTACTGGCAAGTCCTTTAAAGAGTGAACGGCACAGTCGGCTTTCTTGTCGTGCAGGGCTTCTTGCAGTGCTTTTGTGAATGCGCCGATTTCAGGCAGCGCAGTCAGAGGAGTGTGTTGGTCTTTGTCGCCGGAAGAGGAGATCTCGACAAGTTCGATTGAAAGGCCGGGGTGCGCCTTGGCGAGGCGTTCGGTCACCCAACTGGTCTGCCGGCGGGCGAGAGGGGAACGGCGGGTTGCAACACGAAGAATTTTCATACTGGGCCTTGTTGTGCAGGCACTTTGGTTTGAGGGAGCAGTCGCAAAGAGAAGGAAATGGTAGAGGCCGGCAGGGAGGTCAAGTCCGAAGCTGGTCTTGAAGCTGGTTTTGAGGTCGAGAGGGAGGCGGAAGCAATAGCCGGCAAAGAGGTCGATAGGGAGATGGAAAATGGGGACATGGGTCGGATGATGGGTGGAAATATGGATGGGGACATGAAGGATAGAGGGGTGAAGATCCGAGGCGCAACGCTGTCGGAGTCATTTGGGTGAAGTGTTCTCTGTGTCTTTTGCGGGGAGTTCGGTATGGTCGACATCTGGGCAGGCATCCGCTTTCGAGGTGCTACTGATGCCAAGAATGCGCTCTGCTGTTCCAGAGGTGGCGACGGCTTGCGGATGGGACGAAAGATAGAGCAGGGGATCGTGCAACAGGCGGTTCGCTAGGGTTTGTCCCATTTGTTGGATGACGTTTTTCTGGGTTTGCGTGAGGTCACCAAGACGGGAAAAGGCTTGTGACAACTCCTCTTCAACTGCTTGTGAGGCTTTTTCGCGCAATGCTTTGATGAGGGGGGTGAGGCTGGAGTTCACGATGCGGGCATGGGTTTCCACTGCCCGAGTTGCGATGAGTGCTTCGGACTGTGCGGTGGAGACAACCCAGCGTTTGTCCGTCGCAAGTCTGTCGATGTCAAAGTAGTCGATTTTGTCGAGCCCTATAAGGTCTGCGTGATGCGCAACATTGGAGGGCATGCCGAGATCGAGCAGGAGCAGGATTTTTTCCCGTTGTTCCTGTAAACGCTGCAGCATGTCACGTGTGACGAGGGGGAGCGGAGCGCGCACGGCGGTGACGACCGCGTCCACACTCGAGAGGCTTTGCTCAAGCTTGTCGAAGCCAAGAGCGTCCGGGCCGAGCCGTTCCGGTGTGCGGGTGAAACGCTCAATCTCCCACTCTGTGTGGGCGAGATGCTGAAACACCGCGTTTGCCATTGCCCCAGCGCCGACAAGGGCAAGGCGTTTCTGTGGTAAACGTGGTAGGTCGGACAGGTGTTTTGCAGCAATCGTTGCGATGCTGCCCGTGTCTTGTGCGGGAAGCACGTCGCGGCTGTCGCGTCCAGTGCGAATCGCCTCACGAAAGAGCTCGTCGAGGCTTGGACCGACGAGTCCGGCTTTCCGTGCCGCCCTGTGTGCGCTGCGTACCTGGCCGAGTACTTCTGGCTCTCCTACGACAGGAGAGAGCATGCCTGCGGTCACACGGAAAACGTGTTCGACGCTTTTACGTCCGTAGAGGAACTGGCCACCTTCGGGTAAGCGGTCCACGCCGGACATGATGCAAATCAGCCGTTTGAGCTCGTCGTGATCGATGCCGACCGTTGTGACCTCATGCCGGAGGCAGGTCGAGACAACAACGAGTTCTTTTCTTTTTCCGGGGAGATGGGAGGCCCCTCTAGCCAAAGCGTCAGGGAGACGCTCTTCCGGGATTGCCAAACGTTCCCGCTCGTGTACTGGCACATCGGGATGGGCAAAAGACGCCGACACGATGATCGGCGGCTGGAACTCGGATATATGGCTTTGGGCGGTACTTGGAATCACGCTTTCTTGTTCCCGCTCAATTAGGTTTTGAATATATATGAATCCGTTATCGGCCGTTATGTCGGCAGAAGAGAATGGTACCCTGTAGTTGCTGATCATTCTCGCTTTCTGTACTTAGGGTAGCTCTCGCTGTTGTGTTCTCGACAACCGGACGCCTTGGGACTTTTCTCTCAAGGGGATGTGGTGAGAGAATGCAGCGAATGCTTTTTCCTCTGTCTTTATCGGTATTTTGGCGGGTATGAGGTATTCGCAGATAGCGGGTTTAGGTGTTTTGTGGTCAGTTGTTGCATTCCCTCAAAAGATGCTTCGCGAGCCGGGAAATCCGGCTAGCCTGACATCATGCGTGCGCCACGATTTCTTGCCGCTGACTCGGAAGGGGCGAACCCAGGAGAAGCGGAACCCAGTTCATTTCTTCTTCGCGAATTTCCCGGACGGCTTCGGCCCTGGGATGTTCATCCTCCTGACGCGGAAATTCTTGCTTTTGACCGTCGGCTCATGGCCATCCACGCTCATCCTGACGATGAAGCGTCGAAAGGGTCGGGAACCGTTCCTTATTATGTTGCCCAGGGTATCCGCGCCTCTTTGGTGTGTTGTACAGGGGGCGAAGCGGGAGATATCTTAAACGAGGCGATGAATCACCCTGAAGTACGGGCTGATCTTGCCAATGTGCGAATGCGAGAGCTCGCCGAGTCGGTTGATCATAACGAGTATGCAGTTGCCTATATGTTGGGGTACCGAGATTCAGGCATGCCTGATAGCCATCATAACGAGCATGACGAGGCTTTCGCTCAGAGTCCTGATCGTGAAGCGCTCGCTCGTCTTGTGGCTATTGTTCGTGCCGAACGTCCCCATGTGATTCTGGGCTACGACGAGCACAAAATGTATCCGCATCCCGATCATGTGAAGGCGCACGAGATCACAATGGCCGTGTGGGATGCCGCTGCAGATCCGGATTTTTCTTGTGAAGGGATTGCGCTCGGGCCTCCTTGGGAAGTGCAGCGGCTTTACTGGTTCCACTGGTCCGTGGCGCGTATGAAAGTCATGGCCGAGGAGATGCGCCGTCTGGGCTGGGAGTCCCCCTTCTCGAAATGGGCGGACAGCCGCGACAATCTTGATGAGCGAGTCACGACGCGTGTTGACGTTGGCGCCTATTTGGAGCGACGGCGTTTGTCGCTCCTGGCACACCGTACGCAGATCGATCCATCTTCCCACTGGCTGCGTATCTCTGATGAGCGAGTGCGCGAATTGTATCCCTGGGAAGATTATGTGTTGATTCGTGATCGAGCCGGCAGGGAAATTGTTGAGCTGGAAACCGATTTGTTTGATGGCATCTGATGCCATCAAAGGCACCTGATTGCTCCTGACGGGAGCGGGGCCGCAAAGTTGCTCTCCTGGTTTTCGTGATTTTCCATATGTTGAGTTTTCTGGGTGTGAAAGGTTGTGTTTTTCGGCATGCCCCCGGTCATTTTCGCACGAGAAGTAGCGAAACACTACGGCGACTTTGTTGCTGTTGACGCGCTGGACTTCGAGGTTTTCAGCGGCGAGTGTTTCGGGGTTCTCGGCCCAAACGGGGCAGGGAAAACGACCACCATGCGCATGGTGGGGTGTGTTTCCCCTCTTTCTGCGGGAAGTCTGGAAGTCTTTGGCAAGGATGTCGGTCTGCATCCACGCCAGATCAAAGCCCGCCTTGGGGTGGTTCCCCAGGAAGACTGTCTCGACGATGACCTCAGTGTGATCGACAACCTTATTGTCCATGCGGGATTTTTTGGTATGCACAGGCGTGCGGCGCGAGCGCGCGCGCAAGAGCTGCTCGAGTGGATGTCGTTGGGAGACCGGGCGGAAAACAAGGTCAGGGTCCTGTCCGGTGGGATGCGGCGTCGGCTTGTGATCGCGCGTGCTCTGGTGAACGAACCTGATTTGATCTTGTTGGACGAGCCCACCACAGGGTTGGATCCGCAAGCACGCCACCATATTTGGGAGCGTTTGCGTTCTCTGCGGGACGCTGGTGTCACCCTTTTGCTGACGACACACTATATGGAGGAAGCTGCCAATCTGTGTGATCGCCTTGTCATTATGGACCGGGCCAAGATGGTATTACAGGGAGTACCGGCGCGTCTCGTGCGCGAACATCTGCCCTCGCATGTGGTGGAAGTTCCAAAGAGGGTGTTGAACAGCGCGAGTCTGGACGGGGTTGGCGAAGTCGTGCGGGAACTTTCGGATCGGTATCAGGTGCACACGGGCGATGCCGAGCAGTCGGTTCTTTTGCTCGAAAATCGGGGAGTCGACCGGCATGCCCTTTTGCTGCGTATGGCGTCTCTTGAAGACCTGTTTTTGCAGTTGACAGGGAGGACGCTGACCGAATGACTCCTTTTGATACTGCGACAGTGCGGTCGACTCTTCCGCGCGGAGCCATGCGTATATGGCGACGCGATAGTATTGTTTTCTGGCACCGGATACAATGGGTCCTGATTCCCAGTCTTGTCGATCCTGTTGTCTATCTGTTCGCAATGGGGTTTGGCCTTGGGGAATACCTGGATGGGTTCGAGGGAGAGTCCTACCGGGACTTTATTGGGCCTGGCCTTATGGCCTCGGGGGCGATGTTTCAAGCCTCATTTGAGACGACTTGGGTGGCCTTTTGGAAGTTGGATACCAATAAGACCTACTATGCAATGGTCTCGACACCCTTGCAGCCCGAGGATGTGGTCTTGGGCGAGAGCCTGTGGGCTGCCACACGGGGGCTGGTCTCTTCTTCATGCTTCTTGTTGGTGCTCATTTTGATTGGGGCCTTGCACTCGCCTTGGGCGATCTTCATGCCGGTGGCTGCTTTTTTGGTTGCCTGGTGTTTTGGGGCATTAGGCCTTTTGTGTACTTCATATGTCAAGAATGCTGATGTGTATTCTTATTATTTCACCCTGGTCCTGACTCCCTTTTTCTTGTTGTCGGGTATTTTTTTTCCGCTCGACGAGTTGCCTGATTGGGCAGGTATTCTGGCGTGGGGGACTCCTTTGTTCCACGGCGTGCGTCTTTTGCGGCACCTTTCTTTTGGAGATCTGGGCATTATTGACGTGGTGCATGTCTCCTGTATTTTACTCTTTCCGCTGCCTCTTTTGGCAGCTGCGGCGCGAAAAATGCGGACTCGCCTCTTGGCGTAAACTGGGCTGAGAGACAATGAAACGAGGATGGGCCGCGGTACTTTGCTCGCTCTCGAGGTGCTCGTGTGGATGTTGCAAAGCTTCACAGATGCCGAGAAGGTCTACCCTGGTTTGTCCGCACCCAGACAAAATGCTTGCTGTCTTTTCGGCCAGTTTGCATGGAGGAATCGGAGTGTGAGAGGAGTCACAGGGAAGAGAAGGCCGAGAAGACCACGTGCTTTCCTTTGCCCGGCTCTTTTTCTCTCTGACGTATTCGAGACAGGTGCTTGCGGAAAGGCAAGGGAGGAAAGAATAACTTCTCCTCATGGCAACTTTCGTTTGTGGCTTGTTTTATTCCTGATAGATTGTCTGGGTTGTCCCCCGGAGGCCGTGTGAGTTTTATTCCCGGTACTGTTGTTATTGGTGTGTTGGCTGTGATTGTGGCTGCCCCGTTTGCGCCGGGGAGTGCGGCAGCATTCGCCCTTGTCTTCATTTTGGTGTTGGTGAATGCCTTTTTCGTGAATGGCGAGTTTGCTTTTGTTGCCGTTGATCAGAGTCATGTGCGAGATTTGGCGCGTCACGGAAATACTTCCGCGCGTGGGGTGCTCGTGGGGCTTGAGAGCTTGTCGTTTCAGCTTTCCGGCGCACAGCTTGGGATTACTGTAACCTCACTTGCGCTCGGGTTTTTTGCCGATGAAGCAGTTGCCCGTTTTTTTGAGGGCCCTTTGGAAAGCCTTCCCGGTGTGGATGATTCACGCATGCTGTCGCTTGGGGTGGGGTTTGTGGCGATCACAGTTTTCCAGATGGTGTTTGGTGAACTTATCCCGAAAAATCTGGCTTTGGCGCGTCCGCTTGAGTCGGCCCTCTCCGTGGGGAACCTGATGCGCCGTGCCAATACCCTGATGAAACCTGTTATCAAGGTATTCAATGGGACTGCAAACTGGACAGTGCGTCGTTTTGGGATAGAGCCAAGTGAGTCGCTCACGCGTGTGCGGTCGCTTGATGAGTTTGAATTGCTCTTTCGATCCTCGGCACAAAGTGGCGCGCTTGAAGAGGGCGAAGTCGCGATGTTGCGCCGGGTTATCGGGTTTAAGGGGAAAACCGCGCAAGATGTGATGGTGCCTCGCACCGCGCTACAAGCCCTGCAAGTGGACGAAACAATAGAGGACCTGATTTCTCTTGCAGTCGCGACAGGCTTTTCGCGTTTTCCTGTGTACAACGAAGATCTTGACGATATTGTCGGCATGCTGCATGTGAAAGATGCGTATGGGGTGCCTTTTGCGGAGCGGGCAACCAGAGTTGTGGGGGAAGTGGCTGCACCTGTGTATTCGGTGCCCGAATCGCGCAGACTCGAATGGTTGATCCGGGACTTACGGGGGCGAGGGCGCCAGCGCGGCAGGCAAATGGCAGTCGTTATTGATGAGTATGGTGGAACGGCCGGCATCATTACACTCGAGGATCTGCTCGAGGAGATTGTGGGTTCCATCGAAGACGAATACGATGTTTCCGAGGGAGACACGACGGAACTTTCGCCAGGAACCTGGCTTGTGGACGGTGGTCTGCACCATGATGAACTGCTTGATCAGTGTGGTTTTCATCTGCCCCGTGGCGAATGGGAGACGCTTGCCGGTTTTCTCTTATGGAAATTGGAACGTATTCCTCGCCGGGGTGATCAGGTAGAGACCGAGGGCTGGATACTCGAGGTTATCGAAATGGACAAGCGGCGTGTCGCTCGCGTGCATGTGAGCTTGCCGCCGAGTATGCGCTCAGGCCAACAGGATACAGAGGCGACCGGGGATTCCCGGACGAGGGATACGAAGGGCGAGGACAAATCCTCATGATTGCTCGTGCAATTGTGTCTGTGATTTTGCTGTTGGCCAATGCTTTTTTTGTCGCGGCTGAGTTTGCGTTTGTGGCAGCCCAAGAAACGCATGTGCAAAATCTTGCTGCCCAGGGAAACAAACGAGCAGAACGCCACCTTCTTGGCTTGCGGCGGCTTTCTCTTATGCTGGCAGGTGCCCAGCTTGGTATTACCATGGCTTCGCTTGGTCTTGGTTTTGTGGCAGAGCCCTTGTTTGCCGACTTGATTACCACAAGCTTGCAGAATGTGGGGGTGACTCTTCCGACCGCTGTTTTGCATACTTTGTCGTTCGTGCTGGCGCTGAGCGTTGTGACTTTCCTTCATATGGTTTTTGGGGAAATGGTGCCAAAGAACATCGCGATCACGACTCCAGTGCGGTCGGCACTTGCGCTTACCATTCCCTTTCAGCTTTTTGTCAAGATATTCCGACCACTGATCGGCAGTTTGAATGCCCTGGCCAATATTGGCGTGCGTCTCATGGGAGTGGCTCCTGTGGATGAGATATTTGCGGTGCATGACGCTGATCAGATTGCCCGTATGCTGGAAGATTCACGGGAAGAAGGTGCGATTGCTGATTTTGAGCATCGGCTTTTGAACGATGCTTTGCGTTTTGGGGCGAAAGATGCCGCGGATGTGATGGTGTCTCGTATGGAGGTTGTGACGGTTGATCTGCATGCCACGCCTGCCGAGATAGAACGCGTTGTTGTGGAGAAGGGCCACAGTCGCATTCCGGTTTGTGACACGGATTTTGACCATATTGTTGGTCTTGTCTATGCAAAAGACCTGTTGGAAGTGGGATTGGCAGAAAGAGATCAAGCGATTTCACCTGATCTTTTGCGGAAAGCGTGGGTTGTGCCCTCTATGCGGAAGCTTGGTCCGCTTCTTGTTGACATGCGCAAACACGGTACTCATATTGCGCTGGTCGTGAATGAACATGGCAGCACTGAGGGAATCGTGACGCTCGAAGACATTTTGGAAGAGCTGGTAGGAGAAATCCGCGACGAGTATGACGAGCCGGAAGACCATATTCGGATGGAAACTGAGAACTTTATTGCCCGGGGGATACTTCGTCCGGACGAGATAGAGCGTGAGATAGGTTTGTCGCTGCCTGCCGGCGAATACGACACACTCGGAGGCTTCCTGCTCGATCAACTTGGGCGCATTCCAGAAGCAGGAGACGAGATTGAATATGGTGGCTGGACGCTACGGATCCGCTGTATGGATGGGCATCGTGTTGATGAGGTGGAGCTGATCCCCTCGCCGGCTGGGGAGAACGGCCTTGTCTGAATGGGCAGGCCGAAACGGAGTGACAATCACCCGGAATGCAGTGCGGCAGCGGCGAAAACAGCAAGCTGCAGCTGTGTACGTCTGGGAGGAAAGACGCTCCCCCCAGACAATGCACCCTTACGGGTTAGGCCTTTCCCGATATTTCTGCGAGTCGGGTGATGAGAATGCCGAGTTCTTTTTCGAGCGTGGCATAACGTAGGAGATCCCCGTCTGCCAGAGCCTTTTGCATCTCTTGGTAGGTGGTGTTGATCTCATTTGCCAGAGAGGTGATTTCTTTGCTGCTCCCAGGTGTTGAGGGAACTGCAGGCGTGGTTTCTTCCGTTTCTTGCTGCTCGTTGTCTGTGGGCTCGCTTGGCTCGGTCTCCGTCTCGTCTTCTCGGTTGCTTTCCCCTTCGAGCGGGGAGTAACCGAAAAGTTGCAGGAGAGCTTGGTCGAGAGTAGGAGCCATCGTGGCTTCGTTATTGAATGAGGCCAGCACAAACTTCAGTTCCGGACGAGCCTTTTCTGTCGATTGCACGTACATTGATTGCACGTAGAGCAGACTGCCGGCAATGGGAATTACGCGTATTTGGCCGCGACTGACGCGTGAACCTGCTTGGTCGAGTAATGTGATTTGTCGGGAAATCTCTGGTTCCTGACGGATTTGTGCCTCGACTTGGGCAGGGCCGTTCACCTGCTTGTTGGAGGGCAGGACCAGGTTCACGAGTTCGCCATACGTTTGTGGGGCAGAACGCGCGACAAGCAGAGAGATCAGGTTGTTCTTGTTCTTTGGGGTGTAGCTGTTGAAGAGGACGAACTCTTCGTCTCCTTCTTTCCCGTTTTGCAGGGGCAGCTTCATTTGAAGGTATTGGGAACGGGCGAGCTTTGTTTCTTGCAGCTCTTGTCCGCGCTCATCTGCAGCTCGTTCAGAGATTTGCCATTCGTCGTCTTGCCGAATCAGCGCTTTTGGATCTTTGACATGGTATTTCCGGTACGTGTCGAGCTGTATGCGGAAAAGAGTTTGCGGGTAGCGGAAATGCGATTGCAGCCTCGCGAAATCGGCCTGGAGACGACTTGGGGTAGCGCCCTCTTCAACAAGCGGTATGTCTGTGAACATATCGGGTAGCGTTGATGCCCAGGCTTCGATCAAGGGATCGCGATTTTTCTGGTCCATGCGGTAGAAGGTCGTTTTGCCGGTGTACGCGTCGACAATGACTTTCACGGAGTTCCGAATATAGTTCAGCCGAGGGATTTGTCCCCTGGGTGTCATGAACTCTGAATAGGGATAGAGGTCAGTAGAGGTATACGCGTCGACGATCCATTGGATTCTGCCATCGAAGATGGCCATGTATGGGGAAGAGTCGAGGATGAGAAAAGGAGCAATCTTTTCGATTCTTGTGATGATGTCCCGGTTGTAGAGAAGCCTGCTCTCAGGTTGGATATTGTTGGACAGCAGAAACTTTGGATCTTGGAATTTGATGGTAAAAGCAAGTTTTTTCAGAAAAGAATCAAGCTTGATACCAGCATCTGCATCATATCTGTAGGATTTTTCTTCGTCTGAAGTTCTGGTCTCCTCTGGTGCCTCGTTGTCTGGTGTGGCACTTTCGCTGGTTTCTTCGGTTGACGTCTCATCAGTTGGGGTTGTGTTTGATGAGTCCCCGTTTTCTGTGGGTGTTTGTTCCTCTTCTGTGATGGGAGGAGGGTCAATTTCATCGAGAGTCGTATTGACGATGACAAATTGGTTGGTGAGTTGTCCGAAGTAAATGCGAGGTTGTGCGAGATCGAGGGCCGGAGTGTCCGTCAGGTTTTCGGGAGGAAGGTTTTTTACGATGAATTGGGGATTCCCGTTTTTGTCGGCGTTATTTGAACGCACAATGACAGAAGCATACCCATGTGTATATGCGAGGTGGATGTTTTGCCAGGTTTTGTTGCGTTCTTCGAGCTGGCTGGTTTTCACTTCTCGCGCTGAAACCAGTACTTGGGTTTCTTTTCCCTCGATGTCATAGCGATCTACCCCAATAGTGCTGAAGTGGTAATAGGGGCGGAGTTCTTGTGTTTGCTGGATCGAAGTGAGCAGTGGGAGGTCGTCCCAGAGTCGCACGCTTTCGAGAACTGTGATGTTGTCTGTGAGTTCTTCTTGTGAAAGAGAAGTGCGCGGATCATACTTGATTCTTTGCACATTATCGAGGCCATAGGCCTGGAGGGTCGCCTCGATATTTCTTTGTGCGTAGGGCTCTTCTTTTTCGATTTCGTTTGGATTTACTTGGAATTGCTGGACGAACCATGGGTAGGCTCCACCTACCACAATGGCGGCAGTTGCCATAAGCATGACGGCAACCACAGGCAAGAACAGGCGCTTGATCCAGAAATTCGCAAAAAGCAGGCATGCTGAGATGATCGCGATCCAGAAGAGAACCTGAAAAGCTGGAACCTGCGCGTGCACATCAGTGTAAGAGGCGCCAGTCACGACACCCCGAGAGGAATAGAGCAGCTCCCATTGTCCAATCTGATAACCCGCTGCCTTCAAGAGGAGCAGAAGGCCCAACAGGATAGAAATATGAGTGCGGGGTTGGGGTGCGAGGTAGCCGCCTTCCGGCTGGTTTGGCCCAATCGCTCCGGCATACGCGTAGACCGCGGTGACGGCGAGCACGCAGACGATGAGTGTCCCGAAAAGCCAGCTGAAGACGAAGTTCCAGATGGGGAGAGAAAAAACATAGAAGGAAATGTCTTTGGAAAACTGGGGATCTTTCACGCCGAAGTCTTGGGCATTGAGATAGAGAAGAAACTCCTGCCACTGCGGAAAGGCCGTGGTGCCAAAGACGAGTGCTCCTGCTGCGATGGTGCCCAGGATTACCCATCTGATGACAGGATCCATTTGCCGGCGCAGATTGAAGAGGAAGTCGTTTGTGATGGCGAGAGGCCGGAGTGGGCTGAGTTTGCGCGCGAGGAAGATGTTGATGCCTGCGATCAGACTGAAAATTCCTGCTCCGAGAAAAAAGAGGATGAGCTGGGTCGTCAGACGTGTCATAAAGAATTTGGAGTGCCCGACGTCATCGTACCAAAGGTAGTCGGTGTAGAAAGCGATTCCTGGTCCGATCGCGAGGAGCAAAAGACCCCCCAGGATGCCGGCTGTGATAATTAAGACCTTGTTGCGGTCCACATGAATCCTTCGGTCTTTTCTTCTGCTGGCCTGAAAGTGCAGGTGTCATGGTCAGAGTGAGTAGATCGTGCCTGAACAGAGAGTACTTGTCTTTGGTTTGCCGTAAAGGTGTGCTTTCGTGACTCCGTTCAGGACTCCTTTGTTTTTGAAGATCTTTGGGAAAAATCTGATTGTTTGTCGGGAATCTACCTTAGCTGGCGTTCTCGCTGTGATTCATAATCTCCTTTGTCATGTGGGGTTCTGAGCTGTCGGTTTTGGGAGCTTCCCCTCGCGTAATTTTCTTGTTTCCACCTGCCGTGTTGCTGTGAAGAACGCTTTCGAGCGTTTTGGTTTCCCCGCTTTCGTGTTCGCTCTCGTGCTCATTTTTCTCGTGATGCTTGGGGGCACTCTCTGTGCAGAGTCGGAGGATGTCGTTGCCGTGCCGGTGAAACTTGACTGTGTCGAGCAGGCGGGCGAGATCTGCGTGAGTTTGCGGACAGGCGATGGCGAGTCGTTGCAGGATGTATTCGGGCAGAATTTGGCTTGGTCGCACATTATCAGTCTGGGATTGTGTTGCTCGCCATGCGTGGAGAGCCTGATAAAGAGGGACATATTCTGGGGCGACCCGAGGAGCGGCAGCCATGGAAGTGAGAATCGCCATGGATTCTTTTGCGCGACGAGTTGCCGATGTTTTGTCCTGCGCATTGTGGGTATCGATGGTGGAGAGTTCTTGGATTGCTTTTTCGGTTGTATGCCAAAAAGCTGAGGGTCGGCGGGGGGGCGCGCCTTTTTTATCGGTGGCGCGACGCTCGGACCAGCTTAAGCAGAGTTGTCGTTTCGCACGGGTCATCGCCACATAAAAGAGGCGTCGTTCTTCTTCCCTGCCCGCAGGGGTTGTGGCGTGCCAGATGGGAATCAATCCCTCTTCGAGCCCAGCCACAATCACTGTGTCGAATTCGAGGCCTTTGGCACGATGTATGGTGAGAATGGAGACGGCGTCTGGTCGAGTGCCTGGTCGGGGGTCTCCAGACACTTCTGTTTTTACATAGGCAATAAAGTCTGCCACAAGGTCGGTACGTGATTTCTCGTTTGCAGATATTTGATTCGTCGTGCAATCGGGACGCTCGAAACTAATGATACTGCGCATTTTTCCGTGTTCTTCGGCAAGTTGCACGAGTGTGGCGAGATTGGCGAGTTTGTTCTTGTTTTCTCTGCTATTGGATGTGTTGATACCTATTTTTGGAGGTGCGAAGCTCTCTGCGATTTCTGCTGCGATGTCCGCAGTAAAGGAAGCAAGGGGTTGGCCTGGTGGAAGTGGGGAATCGTGCATGTGATTGAGGACTGCTTGGATTTCCGGGAGGGCAAGAAAGGCCCCTCCTCCCGTTGTCGTAAAGGGAATGCGCGCTGTCGTGAATGCCCTTTCGAAGGAAGCAGATTGTACATGCGTTCGTATGAGAACTGCCATATCCGACCATCTTCGGCCGAGATGCCATTGTTCTCGTAGCACAGAGGCCGCCCATTTCGCCTCTTCTTCTGCTGAAATATGCCCGACACTGAGAGGTGCCGGGCCGTCTTCTCTTGTGGGGTGTTGTTCTTTCTCCTGGGACCGTCCACCTTCGGCGAGCACGCGGTTTGCCACATGAAGGATCTGAGGAGAACAGCGAAAATTCTCTTTGAGCAGGACACACTGGGCGCCGGGCCACTTTTGCGTGAAGGAGGTAAGGTAGCGAGGGTCTGCTCCCCGGAAGCTGTAAATGGCCTGGTCGTCATCGCCAACGACACAGAGATCAGCAGGAGTGGCGTCAGTATCGTGCGTGCGTGTCCATAACCACAACAAAGAGAACTGTGAGGCGTTCACGTCTTGGAACTCGTCCACATAAATATGGCGAGTCGCACGCCGTACGACGTGCGCGAAGCCTTTGTCCGTTTGTAGGACCTGTTTGAGTTGCACGATCATGTCTTCGAGATCGATTTTTCCTGACCGGCGTTTTTCTGTCTCGTAGAGATAATAGATTCGGGCAATGTGTTCGGGAGAGAGCGTCGTGGTTTTTTGGCCGGCTTGTCGGGCGTGTGCAGCATATGTGAGATGTGAAATGGAGCGACTCTTTGAGCGTTCGATTTCGGACGCAGTTTCTTTGATCAAAGGCGGAGTCGGGCGTGTGCCGGTCTGTTTGATTGCCCAAGAGACGAGCCCCGTTTTGTACTCAAGCACAGACCGAGACCACTCGCCATTTACTTCCCACTGTCTTCGTAGCATGGCATACGCGATGCTGTGAAAAGTGCCACACCGGATGCCCTCGATGCCGAGCCGTCGCAGCCGTGTCTGCATTTCTGTGGCGGCCTTGCGGGTAAAAGTGACTGCGAGGGTCGCAGCAGGAGCAGCGCTGCCATCGAAAACGCGGCGTGCAATGCGGCGCGTGAGGACACGTGTTTTTCCCGAACCGGCACCTGCGAGAATGCAGAGATAGGGCGCGTTCGTGAGGACTGCTTCGCGTTGGGTTTTTGTGAGACCTGTCACGAGATGTGCAATCATCGCGTCGTGTTCTGTGCTGTGGTCACTTTCTCTGATGTGTCCGGTGCCGAATCCTGTGTCTCGTGCAGCACTGTGGAACACCTCTGAAGTGCCTTGAAAGCCTGTTTCCGGGGGTGACGAAGCTTGTGGCACAGAGCGTTGGGGGGGGTGGGGAGAAGGGTTCATGAGTGTCGAGGGGGGTGAGGTGGCGTGGGAGAAAAAGAACGCGGCAAAGGAGAAGGAGACCCTGAAGAAGCAGAAGGTGTCTGTTGCAAAGCTTTCTCATCTCCTGTAAAAGCCGGGCAAATATCGTGAAATGAGCATACCCGGCAAAATCCGCTGGGTCGTGGGCGCCAATCTCGCGTTTCCCGGGCGCGCAGTATGGCTTGACCGAGCGCTTGCAAGAGACGTCTGGTCGCAGTGAGATCCGCAGGTGTTGGCGTGTACACAATGACCTGAGGGGAAGGCGAACGGAGATAGATCAGACGGAGCTGGTGGGGGAGGCTGTGAAAGGTCTCTTGCCAGAGAAGTGCATAGGCTTGCATGGCGGAGAAACGAGAGAGCACGCGGTTTGCCGGTGGAACTTGCCCAGTTTTGTAGTCCGAGATAACCCACTTTTTGTCCGGGCTTTGTTCGACTCGGTCGAGCACGCCGACAAGCGTCAACTCGATAGGATTTTCCGCACTGGTTTCTCCTGGATTTTCGAGAGTTTCGCTGTTTGTCCTGTCTTTTTCTGGAGATTTGGCAGGTGCAGTATCGCGTGAGGGTGCTCTTTTGCCCGGAGGCTTGTTTTCGCTGTGCTGCTTGGTTTCGCTCTGTTGGTTTTTTTGGTTGATGGGAGCGTTGAGGGGAGAGACCCGGGACTTTTTTTTCGGGTACTGCTGATGAGAAATCCTGCCGAGCGGCAGGGAAAGGCGTAATTCTCTGCCAGAGGGTTCGATGTTTTGTGGGTTTTCCAGGGAGAAATAATTTTGTATGCAGGCAAGAACTTCCTGGCGAGCCTGTGTTCTTTCATCGGGAGAGGAGAAGAGTATTTCTTCTCCGGACAGTTTTTCTTTTGCATGTTGTACGGAGAGAGCTGCCATGGTGGTTTCCCAAGCGGTAGTGGCCAGGGGGGTGACAGCCTGCAGGTCGCGCTGCGAAGCGGGAAGATCGAAAAGAGCTTGCAGGGCAAGGTGAACGATCGATCCTTTGATTGCTGCGGGGGAGGGGGGTTCCGGACGCCGGTCTACCGCGCGAAATTTGTACAGCTGCGGGCAGATTTTAAAATCGGACGCTCGGCTTGGAGAGAGACGTAGCTCGAACATGCTGGTCACTATAGAAGGGACGTGTGACATGAACAGAGCAGGAATGCGCACACTTATCGTGTTCTTACAACCGATGCTCTTGCTTGTCAAGAGTGCGATTCTCGGTACAAGCGCGTAAATCCTGCTGTGACTTCCCTGTAATTTTTGTTTTGTTGACATTTTGTTTTCTGGGAAAAAGGGAAGTTCCGTAATGAAGAGAGGAAGAAACTCAAGGGCGAGAAATGTCGATCTTTTTCACATTATTTATGTGTTCATGTGGGCGTGATGTGCGCCTGGTCTTTTTGTGGGAAAAGCTCGCGATGTTCTTCAACTGTTGGGATGGGTTTGAGTAGCCTTTGGCAAAAAACATGTGCACAGTATTCGCGAAGTGCCCACTAAAGTGCCGATCATGATCGCCCGCTGTCCTTTGTGCGGGGTGTTGCGCACAATAAGTGCGCCGCTGAAGGAGGCAAAATGGGCTACCCAAGACATCTATTGAATGATGACGAGGATATTGTGCTTGATCTCCGTCCGCATTGGGTGGATTTGGTGGGGTCGGCGGGCTGGGCAGCGCTTGCAACGCTTGTTGCGGTGTTTCTTTTATGGATCCCCCCGGACAATGACACTCCGAAGTTAATCGTGATTTTTGTCTTGTGGATGATTGCTGTGTTTAGCACGTTCGGTGTGCGATTCTTGAAGCATTCCACCACGCATTTTGTACTCACGAGTGAGCGTCTTATTACGCGGTCCGGAGTCTTTGCAAAAAAGGCGAAAGATATTCCCCTGGACCGTATTAATGATATTACTTTTTCGCAAACTGTGTGGGAGCGCTTGTTGGGGACGGGGTCCCTGGTGGTGCAATCGGGCAGCGAAGACGGTGACAGCCATTTTTCAAGCGTGTGCCGTCCGGAATTTGTGCATAATGAGGTGTATCGGGCAATCGATGCGCGTGATGAGCGTCTTTCCGGTGTACGCCGGCCTGCCATAATTTTTCCGGAAAAGGGTGAGGAGTCGGACCGGGAAGACGTCCACGATTCGGGGGAAAGCGGGCTTCGTAGTGGTTTGGGGGCGAGAGACCTTCCAGCCCAACTGGCTGAGCTGGCTGCGCTTCGCGAAAAAGGACATATTTCTGATGAGGAATTTGCTCGTATCAAGGCCGAGCTCTTGAATCACCTTCCCTGAGCTTTGCTCGATTTCTCGTTGCAGTCGGCGTTTCTCCTGGGTTTGCCAGGTTTTTTGCCCGTAGCGTGTTTTCTCTTTTCACGCGGCGCGCGGTGACTGGGAGACGGAGGGAGCGGGCCGTCCAGGAATGTGTGCAAGAGTGCGTGTAAGAGTGCAATGTCTGTGCCAGAGTGCGCGATAGCCTGGAGGTGTGTTGTCCCGGTCACCTGTTGGAGAAAGTGTGCAGCGTTTTTTTGCGGGGATACGCAAGAATCCCCGTCTTCTTCGGCTGTTGTGGAAGGATCCTCTCGCGTGCTGGCGGCATGCCCAGCTCTTTGGCCATTCTCGTGTTGCACTCGAGAGAGGGGCATGGGCAGGAGGCCGAGTCTTGGTGTCAGTGACCGATGCGGGGCAGATCAATATCGGCACGCGTTTTTTTGCTCCTCAGGGCTGTGACTTTCAGGCTCGTGACAATGGGCAGATAGTTGTAGGGGCTGGTGTTTCGGTGGAAGTCGGGGCCCGTCTCGCTGTTGCCTGTGATGCCACGCTCTCCCTCGCTGACAATGTTGCGATTGGTCCTTACAATTTTCTGAATGCTTTTGGGGGAGATCTTCGGATTGGGGAGTGGAGCATGCTTGGTCCGTATGTTTCGATTCACACGATTGACCATGGGATGGGACGAGACCTTCCGATGCGTCTTCAGACAGGCCCAATCGGTGATGTTGTGATCGAAGAAGACGTGTGGATTGGGGCGTCTGTTGTGATTTTGCGTGGGGTGCGCATTGGGAAGGGCGCAATTGTGGCCGCAGGGGCTGTCGTGAAAAAAGATGTTGCTCCCTATACGATTGTGGGAGGCGTGCCCGCCCGCCCGATTGGCACGCGCGAATGAATGGTTGGGGATTTTCTGCTCTGGGTTTTCTGCATTTTTCTCATGTGTTTTTCACGTGATGGTCTGAAGGTCTTTCCCCAGCTTGACCGGGGTTCTTCTGCGGTTTTTCCCGTGTTTTTGCAGTTATGTGTGAGGTCGTGTCTTTGTTGTGGGCGACTGCCATATGCTCGTATGACACATATGCTTGATGATCGCTAATTGATGATCGCTAATTGCTGGTCGCGAATCGCTGATCGATGAGCATGTCAGGTGGCATGGCTGTTTTTCCCCAAGTTCCCTTGGAGTCTGCGAACTTTCAAACAAAGTCGGAGATGGTGTTTCTTCGACGCGAGTTACAGGCCTTTCTGGTTGTGGGAGCAGGGTGTGGCCTTCTTGTTGCAGGTGTACAGATTTTTTTTGGCTATTCCCGTATGGTGTTTCTCTCTATTTTTTTTGTTGGGGCGGCACTGCTGCTGGCGCTGGCAGTGCGACGATCAACAGGAGTATGGCAGCGCCGTTTGCTCGCCCACTGCACTGTCGGTTTGTTTGCCCTGATTGTTTTCTCTCAGGCGATGGTGGGGGGACAAGACGAAGCAAATTCCAGATGGTGGCTTGTGGCCATCCCCTTGATTGCTTCGCACTTGCTCGGGGCGCGTGCCGCAGCAGGGTGGACAATATGCGCGGCGGCTGCGGCAGTCACAGTAGTGGCGAGCAGCAGTTTTTTCTTCATCGTTCCAGATGGAGGACCGCCGACAGTACTCGACAAATATGCGGCCCAGATCCTCTTATTGCTTGTAATTTTTGCTCTGGGAGTGACGTCTCGTCGTGTGACAGATGCACATCTCGCTGCCTTATTAGATCGAGAAACCCTCATTAGTGAACAAGCTGCGAAACTTGAGCAGCGTGTGGTGGAGCGCACTGCTGCATTGCGGGAGGCGAATACTCAGCTTGCTCGTCTTGCTTTGCGTGATTCGCTGACTGGTTTGCCGAACCGAAAACGCTTTATGGACTGTTTGTATATTGCGCTCAAGCGTTCCGCAGCAAAGAAGGAAGCGGAGAAAAGTAGAGCAGACAAAAGCGTAACTGTAGTGTGTTTTCTTGATTTAGACCAGTTCAAAATCGTGAACGACAGTCTCGGTCATGATACAGGTGACCGTCTTTTGCAAGCCGTGGCTTCTCGCTTGGGGAACATGATTTCGCCAGAGCAAACCCTTGCGCGTTTCGGGGGAGACGAATTTGTTCTTCTTCTTGAGGACGTGCAGGAAATCGAAGAGGCAATTGGCGTTGTGTGTCAAGTGCACGAGATGTTTACGAATCCCTTTTCTGTCACGCGTAACGGAGTAGAGCATGAGATTTTTGCCACGATGAGCATTGGCATCGCGATGGCGACTGATCCGGGTGACAGTCCGGAAGATCTTCTTCGTCATGCAGATGCGGCAATGTATCAGGCAAAAGAAAGAGGGCGTTCGAAATACGAGGTCTTTGATGATCGTATGCGCGGGGTGGTTCGTCGTCGTCTGCATATGGAAAATGCTTTACGTCGCGCAATTGAACGTAATGAGTTCAGTGTTTATTATCAAAATATTGTGAATATAGGGACGGAAAGAACCTCGGGTTTTGAGGCTCTGCTGCGTTGGAACCGTTCAGGTCACAAGATGTGTAGTCCCGCGACTTTTATCCGTTTAGCCGAAGAGATCGGTCTTATTGTTCCTATTGGCCATTGGGTGTTGCGGGAAGCTTGCAAGCAGGCTCGGCTTTGGGAGGAGCATAGCTTGCGGGTCAATGTCAACCTGTCGGCACGCCAGCTTTCCCGGTCAGATCTTGTGGATGTCGTGGCTGATGTGCTCGATGAGACGGGTTGCGTGCCGTATAGTCTTGGGCTTGAAATCACTGAAACCGTCCTGATGGATGATCCGGATATCTCTTTGCAACGCTTGAAAGAGTTAAGGAGTCTCGGTATTCGCTTGAGTATCGATGATTTTGGGACAGGCTACGCTTCGCTTTCTTATTTGAAAAAGTTCCCGATAGACGTGTTGAAGATTGATCGTTCTTTTGTGAGTGGGGTAGGAAAAGACTTTGAAGACACGGCGATTGTGAAGGCCACTGTCAACCTGGGTCATGCTCTTGGCTTGGAAATAGTGGCAGAGGGAGTCGAGACTTTTGAACAGTTTGATGCCCTGAAAGGGCTGGGGTGTGATTACGCTCAGGGGTATTTTCTTGGCCGTCCTGCGACGGCAGCGACCGCAGAAACTGTCTTGGGGCAGAATGGAGAACACTGGCGAGCGAGTGAGCAAGCGATAGCCTCGGGCCTTCCTCAGTCTTTTTCGTAAGAGAGATTGCACGTGTCAGCTGCCAGAGTGGCTCGGTGTTACTCCGGAATTTCTGCTGTTGCGATTGGGATGTTTGAATGTAATGAGAGAATGCGAAATTCGCCGTGTTTCGCTGCAGTATGCAGATCGACTATGGTTTTTTTCCCTTTTACTACCTGGAAACTCCCGGCACTTATCGCAGAATTTTCGGGAAAGACGTTCTTTTCTGATGGTGTTTTCTCCGGCATGATTTCTACGGTGTAGATGCCTTCGGGGAAGTCTTTCGCTTCGAGGTGGAGGAGGCTGCCCGATGCGTTTGTGCGCACATGCAAAATGCCTGATATCTCGTCTGTGTTTGTTGAGAGCGATAAGGCATGGTCAGGGGAGCGAGATTGCAAGACGAAGATCGTGAGGAACAGAGTGCTGGTCGCAAGGGCGAAGACGGCGATCCCGATACTTCTTCGTATTGTGGCGAGACGTCCGAGGGTTTTTTTCACGGGCATCTGGTTGAGGAGTTCTCGGACCTGGTCGGGAGATAGTCCTGAGGAAGAGAGCTGAGTATCCCCTGAAAAGGGGGGATTGCGGGGGTCTGTGGTGTCTGGTGAACGTGCAGTCTCTTCTGCGGGGTCTCTGCCGGAATGGGCGAGGGGGAAGGGTGACCAAGTGCCTGGGATAGGCTCGGGAGGAGTGTGCGTGTTTTCTCTCGGAGAAGCGGCAGAGGACATGGTTGGACCGAGAGAGCTGGGCTGATGTTTTGTGTCCGGATGTTTTGTGTTTAATCGGTGCGTCTCGGTTCTGGGTAGATGTTCTCGGGATGGGTCCGCTTCGGGCAAGGGGGAATCCGGCGATTGTTGCGCGTCTGGTTTTCTGTTCTCTGGGAAGGAGATGGAACGGGGCAGTATTTCCTCTTTGTGGTCTCGCCAGACTTTTTCTTTGGAGGTTTTTTCTCGGGCTGTTTTCTCTCCCATATTTTTTTGTTCGCCATCGCTGGGGAGAGAGTCTGTGCGGGAGAGAGGCGCAGATTCTGGCCCTTTCTGCGGGGGATGGGTAGTGAGAATGCGGGCAGCGAGACCGGGAGGAATGTCTGGGACGAGTTCTGCAGCAGAGAGCAGCTCGGCTACTCCTTCCAAATCGCTTATCTGCGCGCGACAGAGGGAACAGTTTTCGAGGTGACGACGGGTTGTTTGTTCGTCGGCTGGAGAGAGGCCACCGAGCGCGTAAATGCCGAGTTTGTGTGTGGGGTGGCCGTGTTGGGGGGGATCCCAGCCCATTTATCCGGCCTTTCTGAGGACCCCGCGGGCAGCAAGTAGGGCGCGAAGTTTGCCAAGTGCAGCGGTTATGCGGGATTGGTCGATCTCGTCGATGGCGAGTTCGGGTCGTTGCAGAAGTTCTCGATCCAGCGGCTCCAAATGGCTGAGAGCCTCTTTCACAACTCCCCCGATCCAGAGGGCTTTGAGATCTTGTTGGGTACTTGCATTTGGCACACCGAGTTGGGCCGCAGTATCGAAACCGATTTCGAGTAGCCATCGAGATACGTCCGAAGGGGCTTCAGTGGCTCTGTCGCGTGCTTTGCGAAAGACTATTTCGCAGAAACGTGCCCTCAGTGCAGGGTTGTCCAAGGCATGGGATGACCATGCATACGCCGCTGTATGGTATCGGCGGACGAAGAGCGCAAAGGCCTGCCGGCTTCCCGCAGCAGTTGCCCGTAATAAGGCTGTGTCTGTGGTAAATGGATTGGCAAAGGCCGTCGCAACCAATGGATCTGACAGGTCGTCCATGTGCCTCTCGCTCAGGGCTGTGGGGGACCATCCGTTTTCTCTGCCTGTCTGGCCAGTTCTCGCGGAAGGTTGGGATCCTGTGGGGCCACAGATCCCTGGGGTCTTGTGCGCCCGGCGCGTAGAGCGCCTTTTGAAGTGTTCGGAATCCGAGGGGAATGACTGAAAGCCTCTTTCCGCCATAGGTGCCGTTGGGGGGGATGATCTGGGACACGGTCTCTTGTTGTGAGGAAAGATCTCACATGTTGTTGGAGAAGATGTCGCCGGATATCCGGAGGAGGTCGTCGGAGTTCTCGCGACTGCAAAGGGCACTTTTTTGGTTTTGTGAAGACGTGAAGATTGCAGTTTTTTTCTTGTGAGTGGTTCGGTTTTTCTCAAATGAGCAAGTTGTCGTACGGAGTCTGTTGGTGTGTCATCGGTTATATTTGAAAGCAGTATGTGTCCTGTGTAATTCTTGATAAGCAAACGTATTTTATTGTGGTTTTTGGAGAAGAGAAGCGGGGCACTTTTCTGTCTTTTCTTTTGCAGTGCGCGCGAGATTGTGTGACCGGTGGCCGGCGAAATATTTGGAAAAAGTGCTTTCGGGGAACAAGCATTTTTAATTGGCTTCGGTGGGTTTTCCGGTCTATTCGATGTACGGATAAATCTTGTAGTGTGCGGATGACACAGATGACATGGATGACGCGGAGAGCACGGACAACAAGGATGACCAGGAAGAGAACAGGAGGGGACGGTCCATGACAACGGCAGAAGGAGGTGTGGCATCAGAAGTGCCGATTGCTCCTGCTCAGAGTAAGGCGGGGTGGCGTGACGCCCGGCGTCTTTTGCGGGGGGCGCTTCGTCTCCTGGTGACGGGGCAGTCTCTTGGGCAAGCGGGGGATTCTTTTGCGCAGCTTGCTGTTGCGCAGCTTGTGTTGTTTGAAGTCGACCAAGGCGCTACTCCTGGAGAAATTGCCACGTATCTTGCAGTGACTTTGTTGCCCTTTTCTGTGATAGGGCCGTTTGCCGGTGTGATTATTGACCGGTGGCCACGCCGTTCAGTGCTTGTGGTTGCGTCTTTTGCGCGTATCGGAATCGGAGCCCTGGGCGTTGTGGCTGTGGCATGGCGCTCAGAATTGCTGGCCTATGCGCTGCTCCTTCTCCTCCTCTCGTCCTCGCGTTTTGTGCTGGCGGCGAAGGGTGCCGCGTTGCCGGCCACTGTGCGACCTGAAGAATTGGTTCCTGCAAACGCGATCTCTGGCTTGGCCGGAATGACGTCTGCTTTTCTTGCAGCTGTTTTGGCGGCTGCAGTGATTGCATGGGCAACAAGCGCTGGTTTTGTGGTGGCAGTCATCCTGTATTTATTGGGGCTGATGAGTTTTCGTCGTTTGCCTGATGTCGGTGGAGGAGAGCAGCGCGTCACCTATCGGGAGGCCTTGAGGCGAGGTGGGGCTGACCTGGTGGAAGGGGCGCGTTCTGTTTTTGTGGATGCGCGGGTACGGCGTCCCCTTTATGCGGTATGGGCGCATCGCCTGCTGCTGGGTGCAGGCTTTATCATTCTTCTCCTTGTTGCGGATGCAAAGTACGGTTTTGAAGTCTCTGGTTACGCGCTGGGTCTTGGTGTAAGTGGTCTTGCTTCTTTTATTGGAAGCGTGGGGGCACCTGTGCTCGCGCAGCATTATCGGGCAGAAAAACTTTTACCGCTTGCTTTTTTGTTGCCTGTGCCCGCGGTACTTGTTGCGGCTTTCGTGATGAATCTTGGGACGCTGCTTCTCGCGCTTGCCGTGGCATCCTGGGCCTTTCAGACCTTAAAAGTGCTTGTTGACGCGATGGTGGGAAAGGCTGCCGCGAATGCCGTGCGTGGTCGTGTTTTTGCAGCCTATGACCTTTTCTACAATGTTGCTTTTGTTTTGGCAGCTTTGCTGATGATTCCCCTTTGGGAGTTCGACCGAGCAGAAGTCCTGATTGCTTGGCAGGCATTGGCCTTCTTCTTTGCCTGGGGGATTTTCGCCTGGACAGGGAACGATTGGCCGTTTTCGCGAGTGCGGGCGCGAAGGGGCAGTGCAAAGGAAACAGGGAAAAGGAGGCAAGCCTCAAAGGGGCAACCGGAACAGGCAAATGACCAGGCAATGACGGCGCAAGCGCGCGCGGATGCTTGTGTGCTCCCGCCTGGGGAAGCGCCTGGCACGCTGCTGGGGCCCTTCGCTGTGGAGGATGTGGCGTGTGACGGTGCCGCGGGTGTGGTCGCGAGGCTTTTGCAAGGGCGCGTGTGGAGCGGTCGCCTTGCAGCTTTTTTTTCTGGTGCCCTGTTGCTTTTCTCGTTTCCTGAGCCTGGTTTTTGGTGGCTCGCCTGGGTGGGTCTCGTTCCCCTTCTCCTTCTTGTCCAATCGTCTCCGACCGGACGAGAAGGGGCCGTTCGGGCCTGGTGGGGAGGTGTGGGATTTCTCGTGCTTTCCCATTTTTGGCTGGTGCCGCAGCTTGGTCCTTTTTTGCTGGTGTTTGGCGTGCTGCTTGCGTTGCCTTTTTTGTTTTGGGGGGCTGCCGTGCGGGCCCTGCTGTCTCCTCCCTACCAGGCCCGGCGTTTTTGGGTGGCGTGCGCGCTGATTCCGTCTGGATGGGTGGTCTTGGAAACGATACGTTCATGGGAATACCTTGGCGGACCTTGGGGACTGTTGGGGGCGTCCCAATGGTCGTACCGTCCGACGCTTGCTGCCGCATCCCTAGGTGGTGTGTGGCTTGTGAGCTTGCTTGTGCTTTTGGCAAATACGGGGATAGTGCTGGCTTTGTCCGGAGGTTCACGTGCGCTGCGCGTGATGGCGGTATGCGTGAGCCTTGCCGCTTTTTTTGTTGGACCGGCCTGGCACTTCTTGCGAGGTGAGGCGGAAGTGGTCGATGAAGTGAACGTGGCACTTGTGCAGCCGGGAGCAAAACTCGGAGAGGAGGGGCGTTTTGCGCGGGGAGAAGAACTCACGGCGACATTGCAGGGACAAGGGGTTGATCTTGTGGTGTGGGGAGAGAGCAGCGTGGGTTTTGATCTTGAGAACGAGCCGCTTTTTTTATCGCGCCTCACCGAACTTTCGCGTGATGTGGGTGCCGCCATTCTTGTCAACGTGGACGCGCGCCGTCCTGGGGAAGACGGGATAAGAAAGAGTTCGGTTCTTGTCGATGCAGAAGGCGTGCGGGGTCGATATGACAAGATGCGACTTGTTCCTTTCGGGGAATATATACCTATGCGAGGGTTGCTGGGATGGATCACTGCCTTTTCCGATGCTGCTGACGAGGATCGTCACCGCGGAGCAGAGCACGTCTTATTGCATCTAAACGGCCACAAGCTGGGCCCCCTGGTGTGTTTCGAATCAGCTTTTCCGGATCAGAGTCGGGCACTTGTTGTGATGGGGGCTGATTTTCTTGTGGTGCAGTCGAACACCAACACTTTTCAGGAGACGTGGGCTCCTGAGCAACACGCGAGTATTGCCGCGGTGCGTGCGGTTGAAACAGGGCGTTCCGTTGTGCATTCCACACTTACCGGGGAATCGGCGGCTTTTTCTCCCAGCGGCCGGAATCTTCTCCGTATCACGACAAACGAGACAGGTGTTGGAGTTTTCTCCCTGCCTGTGGTGACAGGACGAACCCTGTACAACCGCATGGGGGCATGGGTGCCCCCATTGTGTTTCGTGCTTCTCTTTTTTGGGTTACTCGGCGCGGGGCTGCAAGCGACCCGTTTTCCAGTGCAGGCCACACCTGTGGACTCCGGCGCGGCTGCCTTTGCAAACGAGGACACAAACGAGGACACAAACGGGTAGTTGGTGTGTGAAGAGCCAGTGTGATAGGGGCAACCTGGGAGGAAGAGCGGCATTTTCCGGACCGTTCCCCTGCCTTTTCTTTTTTGTCGACCGAAAAGAACAACAAGCCCTATCCAGCGAGAAATTTCTGGGATATGATGCGCGATTATCTGCAGGCTGAGACGCGCGAAGCGCGTGACGAGTACAGCTTTCGCGTCGAGCGAGAACCGAAAGAAGAACCGAAAGAAACCTGAGAGGCTGCACAGAAGACGCGAAAGAGGCCGAGGGCGTGACCTGAAAACGAAGGTCTTTGGTGGCTTGTCCTGGGATGGGATTTGGGGGCCGAGCGGGGCGAAAAACTTGAAGTTTTTCGCCCCGCTTTTTTACTGCCGGTCATTTATGGGATGTGGGAAGAAATATGGGTTTTTCCTGAGGAACTCCCGTTCTGTACAACCTCTTGTTCTGTACAATCAAGTAGGCGTCTCCTCAACCCCGCTTTTTCAGTTTTGCTGATGTTTCTGATTCTTTGGCGCTTTCGTGCGAGAGAACACGGAGTCTGCTTCCCAGACCCCACTCTCCTGAGAATCTGCCACTATGCGTACAGGCTTGCCCTCGAGGTCGGATGCCTTCGTGCCTTCGGGGAATATCTTTGTGTCGTCGTTCAGGTTGATGCTGACAATGGTCTGGTCAGGAGCGGTAAGAAGCAGGGATTCCTCATCTGCTTGCGTGACCATACCGGTTTCGAAGTGTATGGCTTTTGTGGTCTTCTTCGGAGTGAGGACGGTTATGTCTCCGCGTATCGGGCGCCCTTCGCGTCCCCGGTGTCCTTTGTGCCCTCGGTCTTCTTCGTGTCCCTGGCGCCCTCGGTGTCCTCTGCGCGTCCGGTCTCCTTCGTGTCTTTCACGCTGCTGGTCTGTGTGCTCTTTTGTGTTGTCGAAGCGGGCTTGGGACTGCTCGCTTGTTGTTTCTGTTGCACTATCGGCTGTTGTCGAGGAATCGTCTGCCAGGGCTGTTCCTGTTCCAACCGTGAGGACTGCTGCCATGAAAGCTCCTACTGCCCATTTTCCAGGATGTGCCATTGTCTACTCCTTGACTGTCGCCGCAGGGATGTTTGCTGCGAAGAAGACAGCGTCGTTATTCCTTGTAGGACACATCATCTCTGTCAGGTGTAAGAAAAGAGGGAGAGAGTTGTAAAGAAACCGTAAGATTTCCGGGAAATACGGTTTCGCAACTTTCACTGTCTCAGGACTGGGAAGAGGGCTGAGGAGAAAAAAGACTTTTTCTTATCGCTGCTTCTATTTCGGCTGTCACGCGGGGTATGTTGTTGAGTTTTTCTCCGTTGGTGTTGCGCACGGAGAAGGTATCGCAGGCTTGTCCTGCGGCAGTGTCGACCTTGGCGTAGTGGATATCACAGCCGAGTTCGCTCAGAATGCAGGCAACAGTATGCAGCAAGCCGACGCGGTCAGCGCATCGTACTTCAATAAGGCTGTACCAGGCAGATGAGGCATTATCGATTTCTACCGCGACCTGTGCAGTGTTTGTTTGTGTGTGGGATTTCGTGTCATAGACTGCACTTCGTTGGGTGAGAGCCTGCTCCACATCAAATTTTCCGGAGAAAGCCGCGGAAAGGTCACGCTCGATTTTCTGCCATTTTTCTCCCGGGATTTTGTCATTATGGGCGTCTTTGGCGGTGACGACGTCGACGGCGAGATCATCCGAACGTGTGTAGATATCGGCAGTGAAGACATTGACTCCGTGTACGGCAAGAACTCCAGCCAGAATACTGATGAGTCCTGGCTTGTTCTCGCTGATCAGAGAGATTGTTTCTTCCGAAATATGCAGCTGAAACAAGTCTTGTGAGTCGCCACTTGTTTTTTGTGCAAGGTGGAGCTCGTCGAGCAGTCGTAAGTGGGTGAGGATCAGATCAACGGGGACAGTGTTGCGGTAACGCCAGGGGAACTCGTCAAGCAGTGCATAGGCATTTATCTCTGGACCGAGGATGTGGTGTAGCTCCGCTTCTTTGCGGGCAATCCTGTTTTGCGCTTCTCTGCCGACAAGATCGCCGCTGTCGATGACTGCTGCGAGTTTTACGAAGAGCTCGTTCAGAAGCTGTTTTTTCCATGACGACCAAGTGGCGGGTCCTGTGGCGCGAGCGTCTGCAATCGACAATAAGAAGAGCAGACGCAGCCGTTGCGGGTCGCGGATTCTGGCTGCGAGACCGAGGACCAACTCTTCGTCATTGAGATCTCGATGTGTCGCGAAGTCAATGAGGAGCAGATGATGCTGGATGAGAAAGGCGATTGTCTCTTCGGCGCCCGCGCCGAAACCCATGCGGGTCATGGCTCGTCTTGCCAAAATGACCCCTTGTCGGCAGTGGTCATTCCCGCTGCCTTTTCCTATGTCGTGCAGAAAGGCCGCGATGAGCAGGAGCCAGGGGTTTTTCAGGTCTGCATAGGCTGTTTTCGCTATGGGAAGCTCGGTGTCGTGTGCGATCGAGCGGGCGGCGCAGACAACTTCCCAGCAATGGGCGTCCACCGACAGGTGATGCAGAGGATTGTGCTGCATTCTGGCGTGAGATGTTGTGAGCTCGGGCAGGTACCGTCGCCAGAGACCAGTGATGTCGAGGAATTCCCAGCTCTGTTTTGTGCCCTTTTCCAGGACAGCAATAAAGGCGTCTCGGGTGTCTTGCTGCCATTGAATGGGATTTTGCTGTGATGCAGAGTTCCCGCCTGCCCATGCGACAAGACTCTCCGACGGTGGGATTTGTGCGGCAGCCAAGGCGGTGAGAAAGCCCGCTGTGGGATCCACCGAAGGTGGGCGAGAGGTGGAAACCCGGTGCAAGCCATTTTTGTCGACCGAGAAATCAGCGGGGAGCAGCGCGTTTTTTGCTGCCTGTTTGAGATTTTGGGTGCGACGCTTTTTTTTCCAGGAGAGGCGAGCTCCGATTTCCCGACTCGTGAGAAAGATGGCTTCCATCAGGGTCTCTCGCGGGTCGTTTCCCTGACATTTCAGGGTTTTTGCCATCGGCTCTATCTGGTCCCGTCGTATCCGGTCCTCGCGCCGTTCTGCTGTTTTGTGTAAGGTGTCGCGTACGGAGAGGAGCAGATTGAGCGCGGGTTCCGTGTCGTAACTGTCTTCAAGCCAGCGCAGGGTATGGAGGTCGCGTAGTCCGCCTTTTCCCTCTTTGATGTGGGGTTCGAGGTCTTTGCCGGCGTCGCCGTACTGGGCGTGTCGCTCTGATAACGTCAGCAAAAGCGATTTTTCGAGGGATTTTTTATTTTTCCGCTGCCATTTTGCGAGCTTTTCCGCAAGCTCTGTTGTGAGGTCAGGTGCGCCTGCGAGAAATCTCACGTCGAACAGGGTCGTGGCGATGACCGGATCTTGTTTGGCCTGCTGCAGACAATCACTAGGAGTGCGTACCGCGTACCCGAGCTCCAGGCCTTCGTCCCAGAGAGGGTAGAGAATGGCTTTTGCGAGGTCCTCAACTGCAGCTTGGTCGCGTAAAGAATGCAGGACCAATATATCGATGTCGGAATGAGAGCAGAGTTCCCCTCTGCCGTAACTTCCTGTGGCAGCCAGTGTGATTTGCGTCGTGTCAGAGCTGAACAGTGCGGACGCCATGGGGGAGGCAGAGGGACTTTCCCCGGCCTGACGGACAGCATTTAGTATCCGTTCGTCCATATTTTTTGTACGTTGGAGTGCTTCGACGCTGCCATTTGCCCAATCCCATTGCATGTTTCCCAGAGTAGCCGAGGCCGAGAACGCTCAACTCTTTGTGTTCTTCTTCCTTGACTTTTCCTGCCTCCTTTCTCGATTGATCTCACTCGCTGTGATTTTTTCTCTGTTTCGACGTAAGCTCTTTCCATGTTTGAAGCGCACCAGGGAATGGGCTGGTTTCTCATCTTTGCAAATGGACTTGTGGGTGTTTGGATGCTTCTCACTTTGTGGACACCCGCTGCTCAACTTGCGACTCCGGCTTTGGATTGGTGGCGGAATGTGGCGCACGGTTCTGTTGTCCTGCAAGTAGTTTTTGGGGTGATTCTCACGGAATTGAGGGATATTGACCCTTCATCCATGACGATGCACCTTTTTTATGGTGTTGTGGCTGTCATCGCCCTCTGTTTGGGGTATATCTACGCTCGTGAGACCGAGTGGGTGCAGGACCGTAGGCAAATGTTTGACGGTCTCTTGAGTCTTTTCATAATGGGACTTGGCATAAGAGCGGTTCTGCAAGTCGTGTAAGCGACTGCTTCTCCGTCTGCCCCCTCCTCTGTGTTTGTTTTCTCACTTGTGGAGGTGACCTGTGACACAACCTGACTGGCAGATCGCTGTGCTCTTTGGCGGTCGTTCTTCCGAGCATGATGTCTCATGTGCTTCGGCTCTGTCTGTTCTGTCGGCTTTGCAGCGCATTGGGCGAAGTGCGGTTCCTATCGGGATCACACGTAGCGGTCGTTTTGTGCTGCCCGACCATGAGAAAGTGGCGGACCTGCTTGCGTCTGTTCCTGCTGCACGCACCGGTGGTCCTGCGGTCTCTGGTGGGAATGAGAACGAGACGGCTCTGGCAAGGCGTCTCGTTCCTACCGGACGCGAAGTGATTCTTACCTGGGGCGAGGAGTCGGGGCAGATTGCTGTGGTGGCGCCCGATGACCCGACGCGCCCTCTGACGCTTGTGGACCTTGTGTTTCCCGTCCTGCATGGCCCCTTTGGTGAAGACGGTACCGTGCAGGGAATGCTGGAAATGCTGGGGGTTCCCTACGTGGGGTCTGGCGTGTTGGGGTCGGCAGTCGCGATGGACAAAGTCGCGACAAAGCGTGCCTTAATCGCGGAAGGGCTTCCCGTTGTTCCTTGGCGTTCGTTTACCGAGACACAGTGGCAGGACCGTTCCGCTGCAGCGACCGTTCCTTCGCCGCAGGCTTTGTTCGACGAGCTGGGCCCTACCGTCTTTGTAAAACCGGCAAATATGGGGTCTTCGGTTGGGGTGTCAAAGGTGACTGACCCGATTGACCTGGAAACCGCAGTCCACGAAGCCTTGAGATATGACGACGTTTTTATTATTGAATCGGAAATCCAAAGCCGCGAAATTGAGTGCGGTGTGCTGGGCGGACGCCTGATCGAGACTTCTCTACCCGGAGAAATCCTGGTGGAAGGGCGTGGTTTCTACGATTATGCAGCCAAGTATCTCCTTCCAAATGTTGCACGTACGATTGTTCCGGCAGACTTGCCGGAACGGGCAATTGCAGAATTGCGCCGCCTTGCGGAACTGGCTTTCCGGGCAGTAAACGCTTGGGGGCTCGCGCGGGTCGACTTCTTCTATGACGCCGCGCGTGACGCGTATTGGGTGAATGAAGTGAATACCTTGCCTGGCTTCACCTCAATCTCTATGTACGCAAAGATGTGGGCGGCGACGGGAGTGCCCTACGAGGACCTCATTACAAGACTGTTGGACTTGGCAGTTGAGCGTCACGCGCTCCTGACGCGGCGAGCAACAGACCCCGTTATCAGCAAGCCGGTTGAGCTGGCCTAACCGCTACATCTTGGTCTGGCTGATCTGGATATCAGGTCAGCCGGACCGCAGGGAGCGGGGCAGCAGATGTGCAATAAGAGGCGAGCCGGCCTGCCCTTCTGCAAGGGAGAGGAATGCAGAAAAAACAGGGAGGAAGGAGCGGTGTTTTCTGACTGGCCTTGCTAAATCAGGTGTACAACCGGGCAAGTAAGAGTGCGCGTGATGCCCTTTACCTTTTGAATTTTTGCGACGACAAGCTTTCCCAAGTCATCCATATTCTCGGCTTTTGCCAGAATAATTGCGTCGTATGGGCCAGTGACATCGGCAGCGGAGATGATGCCCTCTATCGTGGCAACCTCCTGTACGACATCGCCGGCTTTGCCGACTTCAGTCTGAATGAGCACGTACGCTTCGATCACGCTGGTGTCCTCTCTTCACCGTGTGCATGCAGCTGCTTTGTAGAAGTGTGATATCTCGTAGAAGCATGATATCCAATTGACTGTCTTCTCGGAGTTCGTTACTTCTCTCCCATCGCACAGAGTTCGTTACTTCTCTCCCATCGCACAGCATTCGTCACTTCTCTCTCATCGCGAGATGTACAAAAGAGAAATCGAGGAAGACCCTGGTTATTCTGCCCGGGAAGAGACTCTTGTGTGCAGTGAAAGCGGCGGGAAAGCCATCTTAATGCCTGTCAATAGCCATCTTGTCCGATTCTGATATGCGTGGCGAGAACGAAACCATTCTCGTCGATGGTGTCGTAGTTCACTCGCTGCCCTTGTCGTAATGTGATAAAGATCGAGCCTTCAAGGGCATTTTTTGCAATGGCGAGATTGTCGCCTGTGTCATCCAGGATAAATCCGGTTTGGGTGATGGAGTCATAGGACTTAACGGTTCCCTGTGCCATTTGACGGAGTATACCCATGCGCCGGGCGGTGGTGAAGTGATGAAGCATGATCGGCAGATGAGTGAAGCCCCAGCGCACGTCTCTCCAGTTCTTTCCATGCTCGTCTCCTGCTCGCTGTGATGAGAGTGTGGGAGACAAATGGTTCGTGCAAAAAGGGAAGAAACGCTCAAGAAAAGTGGAGAAAAACGTCGAGATGAGATGCGAAAGCGAGGGAGTACTGCGGCAAAAAAGTGTAGAGAGGTGTGACGGTGACGAAGGGACAGGGGGCGAGTATTTCGCAAGTGTCTCAGCAAAACCTGCGACATGTCCGGCCGGTGTATGCCGGCTCGGAAAACGCGAGCAGGGCCTTTGCTGTTTTTCGGCCTGCGGCGAGAAGCGGGGCGTTCTGAATGGACAGCGGTCGCCGGTGTGACGATCGGGGTTTCTCTCTGCTTGAGACGGTTGTGGCCTTCTCTCTGCTTGCCATTGTGATTTTGGCGGTGACGAGCGCTGTGGGGACGGGGCTTCGTTTGGTACGAGAGGCGAAAACCGGCGAGATTGCCACGAATATTGCCGAAGGAGAGCTTGAGCGTGTGCGGGATCGGGCGTCTTTTCCCTATCAGAATATTGGGGTGACGGGTGGGGTAGTGCCCGGTGTGCTTGTTGCCGAGCAGACACGCACTGTACGGGGTGTGGAGTTCACCATCGTGACTGATGTGGAATATGTGGAGGACACGACGGGCATTGGAGGAGATAACCCAGATGCCAGCGCCAAGCTTCTCAGTGTTTCGGTTTATCCCACTGCGGACGGGATGGAAAACGCGGTGCGCATGCGCTCGATTCTGACTCCGCAAGAGTCGACAACCCCAGCGACAGTGGTTGTGCGTGTGGCTGACTCCAGTGACAATAGTGTGGCAACAGGGGTGGGAATACGTCTGCACCGCAATGGTTTTGATTCGCGTTCAGGCCTTACGGATACTGTGGGCCGGCTGACATTTGCAGGTCTTGAAGGAACGGAAGCCACGGGTGTTCCTTACACCATCGAGCTCGATGATGTGGCCTGGAAAACAGAAGAGCCGGCAGGTGTGACGGCTTCTCCCAGCTCATTGGACAAGATTACAAAAGAGCTGCACGTTTACCAGCTGCTCACGCTGGAGCTTGACGTGTTTGACTCCACCACTGGGACCCAGCTCCCTGATCCCTACTGGGTGGCGCTGCATATGGAGCCTGCCGGGCGTTTTTCTGTGCGACAAGGACTCTGGTCTTCTACGAGTGCGAGCGAGAAAAACGCATCTCTGTGGACGATTTCTGCATTCCCGAACGGGACAGATGTTGTGGGAAATATGTCGTATAACTTTTCTGTGTGGGCTGCCGGATACCGTCCTGCCACTGTGAGTTTTCTTGCCCCAACGAGCTATCCAAGCGGGATACTGCAGACTACTCACGCGCACAGTGTTGGGCTTGTTCCTGCGGTGACCGAGGCGCTTACTGTCAGGGTTTTCGACACAAGCTCGCCGCCTGCGGGCTTTCAAGCCCTGGTGCGAGTGCAGGACGCGGCCACGGGTACCGATGTGTTGCGTTACGCACTGACGGGCAGCGCCGGCACCGTTTCATTGCATCTTGAGCCGGGTGTTTATCAGGTAACTGCGATCGGAGTTACCTCCCAGACAAAGACGGTGACCCTCACGCAAGGCACTCCTGTCACAGAGGACTTTCAGGTGGCGAGGTGACGATGAGGAAGACAGTGACGAAGAGGGGGAGAGTCGCAGGTCACGAGGTCGGGCGAGGGCAAACGGCAGGAGACTCGCGCGTGTCCCCGGAGAGGCCCATGCCCGGCTCCATGTTGCGACAGACCGACAGTCAACTGCTTTTCCCACGCAGGGCTCTCGCGCAGAGGGATCGTGGTTTTTCCATCCCTGAAGTGATGATGACCGTTGCCCTTTTGGGCATGCTGATTCTTGTGGTGGGTGGGTTTTTTAATGGTGTGCTCGGGGCCTTTGGGTTTGGGTCGGAACTGGCTTCTTATGAGAGCGATGGGCGGCTTGCAATGGACCGTCTGACGCGGGAGCTGCGGTCTGCGCATTCGCCCAATATTTTTGCGCCGGATGCCGAAGATCGCTGGTCTGTGGAGTCTGTGGATGGGACTTCTGTTACTTTTTTCCAGCTTGACCGAGCTGTTGACATGCTCGATGCGGGGACTTCGCCTGCCTTGAAGAAGGTGCGCTATTGGGTGGAGAACAATGTTCTTTGGCGGAGTTCCTATGACATGGTCTTCGTCGATAACCAGATTTGGAGGGAACCTGATGTTATTCCTGTCTGGGATACCGGCAAGGTGCAGGTGTCAGGGGACGTTCTCAATGCGGTGCCAGGGGATGGCAGTCCGATCCGTCCGTTGTTTCTCTTGTCGACAATCGATCCGAATTCAGTGGGTGAAGGTTGTGAGGTCGCGGCTGGAGACTGGGCGAGCGCTGATCCAACGGGGCAGCTTACCAGCAGTCTCACCGTTTGTTTGGCGTTGGACGCCGATTTGGTAGAAGATCCTGATCCTTTTGTGCTTCTGACAAATATCAGCTGGCGCAACCCCAATGCGGAGAATGCAGGTGAGGAGATCACCGCGGATCCAGTGCCGCAAGTGCAGCTGCGGGTGCGTTCCACCAATGGCCGGAGTATCCCTGTAGGGAGCGATTGTTGCACCGAAGCTGGGCATGAAGTGGTGTGGGAGATTCGTGCTTATCCAGCGGGAGGTGTTCCTATTGTCTCGGGCGCAGTCACGGAAATTCTGCTTGACCCCTGGCTGACTGTTCTTGGATGTACTGGTCATGCCGCTGGTTCCACGTGTGTTGATGGGAATGTCTCTTTGAGCACTGGGTCAATTGCTGCCGGTGGCGGTGAGGCCGTCATGACTGTGCGTACGCGAGTGAAAGCCAACACCCCCTCCGGGACTGTCGTGCGAAATCGCGTGCGCTTTACGGTGAATGAGATGAAAAGTGCCGAAGGGGTGACGGTGCCCTACGATGGGGATCCTGTCGATTCTTCAGTGATCTCTCTCCGTGTGCAGGATCCCCAGCCGAATCTTGTGATCCGATCGGCGAGCAGTGTGCTGTACAACTGGTATGTCGGTATTGGGCAGGAAATTCGCTATACCGTCACGATTGAAAACACAGGTCCCGGACCTGCGACAAATGTCGTGGTCTTTGTGCCCCCGGGCGCTTCGAGAGAAGACGGAACTGCCTATGCCATCAGTCGTAGGTACGCCTGTGTCGATGCCGGAGCCGGTCAGTTCCAGAGCGATGGCGGGGTGCTGTGTACCAGTGATTCGAACAATGGCAGCGCGACCTACCCGCGCCGTTGGGAATGGAATGTGGGGACACTGAATCCTGGGGCAAGTGCCCAGACGACGATTTCGGTGAAGCCTGTCAACCTTGACAACAGTCGCACAGCGTATCCTTGTGGACGGTACAATTCCCTACGTTTCGCCTTTTTGGCCGATCAGTACCCTACCCAGGTGAACGATGCCACGATTGGGGGGAACGGCGGGACTTGGCGACACCGCATCCGGCCCTGTCTCCATGTGCGCCTTGATCGACAAGGTGGCAGTGTGGGGCAGCGTTCCAGGGTGACCTTCAAAATCTGGGTACGGACCGGCTATCACGAGAATCCTGTTTCCACTGCCACTGTCAATGTCACGAATCCTCGCATTTGGATCCGTCTCGATCGGGACAACAATGCGAACTGGGATACCGGTTACAGACCACAATGTACAGGGTCGGGGGTGTCCTGCGTGTGGGATTCCGGCAATAGATGGGTCAATATCTATCTGCCAACTGTCGCAGCACAACAGAGGTCTTGGAGAGAAGTCGGGACCATTCAGTTGCGGACTTCTTCCTCGGCATGCAACTTTGCCAGAGTACGCGGGCGCAGTTACTGGCAGGAGCGCCGCCAGGCGAGAAGCTCTGTTTGGACTTGGAGTACCCATAACAGCTCTGCCCCTTACACCAATTCGTATTTGAGGTCGGGTCGGCATGAATATGTGCAGGTGAACCAGGCTTGTTCCGGTGGTGGGGGAGGGACGACGACGAGCACGAGCACGACCACGAGTACGAATGCACCGCCGTCTTCGACCACGACCACGACGACAACCACAACCACGACCACAACCACAACGCGGCCAGGGGGCGTGTGATGGCAAGGGAAGACCCGTTGTGTGTGCAAGGGGTCCGGCCGCGGACGAGGCCGAGAGGAAACAGCGAACACGATGCGGGTCTTGCTGTGATCACTGTGCTTGGCGCGGCATTTGCGCTCACTCTTTTTGCCCTGCTTCTCGTCCAGATGGGAATGTCTCAGTACAACAGTACTGCGCGGTCGATTGATGGGAAAAAAGCCCAGGCTGCGGCGGAAGCGGGCTTGGAGAACTACCTCGGTCTGCTTGTGCAGCGCACGGACCTCGACAAGACCATGATTGTGAATGGGGAGGCAACGCGGTCGGGAAATACTGTGTGCGGAGATGCTGACGACATCACTGCTGCGCACGCAAGCCTGGCCCAGACGTCTTGGTTTGCTGCCAACGCCGTGGACTGGTGGTTTCCCTGTGGCTTTGACAATTGGTACCCAGTTGATCCCGATGACTGGCCAATGGTGCAAGCCGGGACGGCCGGTGCCGGCGACGACATTTATATGTATTCAGTGGCTGTGCAACCGCGTCGTGGCAATGATCTTGTGGTGCAAGTTGCCGGGGCGCGGTCTGACCAGACGCTGAACCAGGGTGCGGTTCGTGTGATCGAAGCACTTGTGCGGCCTTCGTCTTTTGCGAAATACCAGATGATTTCGCAGGGAGACATTGTGGTGAACCCCGGCACAGTGACCGAAGGTGAGATCTTTTCTGCCCAGACTGTGTATCACTCGGGGCAGGTGCGCAACCGTGTCATCGCCAATGATGTGGCAGGCTGTACTGATCCTGGGGGCTGTGCTGGTTTTACCCTTCCAAGTGGTGACTGGAGGGCAGGAGCGACATGGGTCCTTGGCAGCAAAGGCCGTCTTGCTGCGGGGGCGTGTGGCGTGACCGAGGCGTTTTTTGATCACAAGACAAAGCCGGTGGGGTCTTGTCATGACTTTGATGACGGTGGGGCTGCCCCTGACTTCAGTAACGTGCGGGCGGCCCGGGAAGCGCTGCGAGACAAGGTGATTGGGGGCAGCGGCTTGTATCTGCCCGCTTTGTCTGCTCCTGATCGGGGCTACCGGCTTGTGCTGAGTGGAGACCAAATCACTGCTTATGTTTGCCGTGAGAGGGTTATTCCCGCCCCGCAACAAGGTGCCCGGGGAAGTGCTTCGGATCCGCCAGGGACACTGAACTATTTTGAGGACTCGATCGATTGCAACGCGGCTCCCGTGTCAGGTACTCCCTATAGTCAGGGGGGGCAGTTTTTCGTGTATTCTCCCATGTCTTTGCTGGTGGAAGGTTTTGTGACTGCCCGTGGGAATATGCTTTCTGACCAGGATATCTACATTGGTGGGGATATCTATTATGGGACAGATGACAATGAGAGCGACAGCGATCTGGACTCTTACGTATTGGGTCTTCATGCCCGCAGCGAGATTATTATTCCTGCCTGGGCAAAACAGGCAGGTGTGCTGCACATCAGAGCAGCTGCGATCGCGGAAGAAGGCAGTTACCATGACTCGTATGCGGTGGATGCAGCCGGGTTTCCCTCGTCGGGATGCACCATTGACGCAAGTTCTTGGAATGGTGCAGGCAAGATCTGCGCGAAAGATACGCTCGACTTTTTTGGCTCTTGGTACTCCTTCCTTTCGCCGGGCGTCGTCATGTTTGCGAACCGGCAGTATTCCTTTTATCCAGAGCTGGAGTACCTGGCCCCTCCGCTCTGGCCGAATGCCAGCAGTGAGTTCGATGTGGTCCGCTGGATAGAACGACACACCGACTATCACCCTTGCAATGATTATCGCGCCCAGAGCGGAGGCTGCTGAATCGTGTAGACGCGCAAGCGCGTCTACACGATTCATGGGACAAGCTTGTCCCATGAATATTTCGGGTGTGCGCATTTCTTGTGGCGGCCAATTCCGCTGGAACCTTCTCACACCCTGAATTCGGAGTGCCGTCAATGCTTTTCTCTGGTTGCTCTTGAGTTCTTGGGGCGTATTTTTGTTGTGTGTTGCTTCTTGTCTCTCCCCTCTGGCCCATTCTCTTTTGTTTCTTCTCCTCTCTCTTGTTTTGAGTCCTGTTGGAACGTGACCTGTATTGCCTCATGCCAAGAGTTCATGAAGAACCTGGCGTGAAGGGGACCTTTGCTTTTGTAAGGCTGAACTCTTCGATAGGATCGCCTCAGTAAAATTGGCTTGGTCTGTTGTGATCTGGCACAAGAACAGGACGTGCTGGGCCACGCATTTGCGTGAGAGAGAGGTTTGCCAGAGAAATCTGGTTGTCTACTGGCCTTCTGCAAGTTTCTCTACTGCCGCAAAAACGTGCTCTGTAAAAATGTGTGCGATTGCGATTGCGATGAGGATGTGCTCTTGGTGAGATGCGATCGAGCTGGGGGAGGCCCCAAGGACAGGAGCAGGGCGCGAGAGGGTGGTACTTGTGGGCGGGCGAAGAAAGTTTGGGAAGTCGCTGCGGCCGAAAGGAGCGGCAAGATGACCAGAACAGGATCCGGACATCCTGTGTGGCCGGTTATTTCGCAGTGCGCACAGTGCGCACAGTGCTTCGCAGGGAGGGCAGGATGACCAGAACGGGATCCGGGCATCCCGGAGGGAAGACGACCTCGCAGCGCTCGCGGCGACTGGCGAGTCTTGCGGCTGTTCCTGTGACAGAGTTGCAAGGGGTGGGGCCAAGTCGGGCACGAGGCCTGAAAAAGCTTGGAGTGCACAATATCCTTGATCTGCTCTGGCATGTGCCGCGACGTTACCTGGACCGAAGCCGGCAGACGCCGATTGCGGAGCTGCATACCGTACAGCCGACTGATGGCGAGCAGCTCACGTTGATTGCCACAATCGAGCGCCTGCGGAAACGTCAGATTCGCAGACGTCTCACTCTGTATGAAGCGACCTTGACTGATGAGACGGGGCGTTTGCGTGCAACTTGGTTTAATCGCAAAGGGTGGGAGCGGCTTGCTGCACCGGGCCAGACTGTTGCGTGCAGTGGCAATCTTGGGTGGTATCGGGGGCGTCCTTCTCTCGAAGTGCACGCGTTGGAGCCGGTAGGAGTGGTGGGGGCAACCGGGCGAATCGTGCCGGTGCATGCCGCGTCAAAAGAAGTTGGACCTGAAATTGTGCGCACTTTGGTGCGCGAGACTTTGCAGCGGGCGGGGCCGCTGCGGGATCCCATCCCGCCGGACCTCTTGCAGCAATACCGTCTTCTCTCTCGCACAGAGGCGTTTCGTCAGATTCATTTTCCTGACGATTTGGGGGAGGCGCGCAGAGCCCGGGAACGTCTTGTATATGACGAGCTTTTTCTGCTTGAGGCAGGGCTGGCGATTCGAAAGCGGCATCTGGCCGAGACGGGAACGGGAATCTCTCATACGGTGAACGGCCCTCTTCGCCAGGTTTTGATTGATCGGCTGCCTTTTTCTCTGACGGGCGCGCAGACGCGTGCTTTGGCAGAAATTGAGAAAGATCTCGCTTCCTCTCTGCCAATGCATCGCCTTTTGCAGGGAGATGTGGGCTCTGGCAAGACTGTTGTTGCCGCGTGTGCGCTGCTTTGCGCTGTTGACTCAGGTCGCCAAGCTGCGATTATGGCTCCAACTGAAGTGCTGGCTGAACAGCACTATGAAGGCATCTCTTCCCTTTTGGAGGGCCTTATGGTCTCTTGCCAAGAGGGCCTCCTTGGAGAACGGCCTTTGTGTATCGAACTTCTGACGAACCGCACCACAGGGGCGCAGCGTCGTGCGGTCTTGCAGGCAAGTGCCGCGGCACAGGTGGACATTTTGATTGGGACGCATGCCCTTATCCAAGAGGGTGTCTCCATTCCGCGTCTCGGTGTGGCGGTGATCGACGAACAGCATCGTTTTGGAGTGCATCAACGGGTTGCATTGAAAGACAAGGCTGGGGTGAGCGCAGAGAGTGCACTTTCTGTGCAGCCAATGGGCAGTGCTGTGCCCGAAGCTGCAGAGAGAAAGTCGGGAGCGTTGCCTTTCCTGCCGGGGGAGGTCGCATCAGGAGAGGCCGCGAGCCAGGGTGCCCCGGCGGAGCCCCTGCTTGTTCCGGATGTGCTCATCATGACTGCGACACCCATTCCCCGTACTCTTTCCATGACCTTGTATGGCGATTTGGATGTGTCCGTATTAGATGAGCTGCCGCCAGGCCGTCACCCTATTGTGACGCGGGCAGTACGTCCGGGACGGAGGCGGGATCGGGTCTACCAATATCTACTCGAAGAAGTTGCAGCAGGTCGTCAGGCCTATGTTATTTGTCCGCTTGTTGAGGATTCCGAGGCACTCGACGCGACGTCTGCAGTGGCGGAGTATGACCGTTTACGGGAAGGGCCTCTTGCGGAGGCGCGTCTCGGCCTTTTACATGGGCAGATGCGTTCCCCTGAAAAACATGAGATCATGGCGCGTTTCTATTCCGGTAAAATTGATGTGCTGGTGGCGACAACAGTCGTGGAAGTCGGGGTGGATGTGCCAAATGCCACGGTCATTGTGATCGAGGACGCGGATCGCTTTGGCCTCTCGCAGTTGCACCAGTTGCGAGGGCGGGTGGGGAGAGGACTCCACTCTTCTATTTGCTATCTCTTTTGTGATCCGCAGACTCCCGACGCGCAAAAGCGGATTGACGCAATGACTCGCTTTACTGACGGGTTTGCCCTCGCTGAAGTGGATTTGGAAATCCGGGGGGAGGGCTCGTTGTTTGGGGCTCGACAGTCGGGAGCGAGTGATCTGCGTGTGACACGACTCATAAAAGATTTCCGTTGGGTGGAACGAGCGCGTGAAGATGCTTTTGCACTTGTCGCGACTGATCCGTGTTTGCTCGCGTCTCGTCACGCGCTGCTGCGTGAAGAAGTAGGAATGCTGCTCGGGGAGGATGTGGAATGGTTGCTTCGTTCTTGATCCTGGGTTTTTTTGAGGAGGCTGATACAGCGTGTCCATGAGAGTAATTACAGGCAGTGCGAAAGGGCGGCGTCTTACTGCTCCGTCCGGAAAAGTCGTGCGACCTGCAACCGATCGTTTGAAAGGGTCTCTCTTCAATATTCTTTTTGATGTGGAAGGTGACTATGTTGTGGATTTGTTTGCAGGGTCCGGCAGCCTTGCGATTGAGGCGTTAAGCCGGGGTGCACGCCAGGCTGTCCTGGTGGATGACAATGCAGGGGCAACCCAACACCAGCAACGTAATCTCGATGTCTGTGGGTTGGCGGACCGTGCACGAATGTGCAAGATGGATGTGAACCGTTTTTTGCGTCAGGCTGGGGGTACAGCGGAGGAGAAGTGGGATCTTGTCTTCATTGACCCTCCCTATGACCTAAATATAAGCTATCTCACAGAAATGGCGGTTTTGCTGTCCTCTTCTGGCCAGTTGGGGCCGACGGCGCGTCTTGTGTTTGAACGCAGAACCGGCGATGGACCGCCTCCTCTCCCGCAGGGTTTCGGGGTTGTTGTCGAGCGTGCATACGGACAGACGACACTGTATGTAATGGAAAGAGTGTTCGAGGAAGATGTCTGATTTTGCGACCAAGTATGGTGTTGGGGGTTCGATCACAAGACGTGTTTCGTGTTGGTATCGAGTGAAACGCCAGTATGAGGAGGAGTGGGTAATGGACAGAACCAGTAAGATTGTTAAGGGTGGACTCAAGGAGTAGGCGACGTGACTTTGGCGCTGTGCCCCGGATCCTTTGACCCTGTGACAAATGGGCATCTTGACATTCTGGAGCGGGCGTCAGCCCATTTTGACCAGGTGCTTGTTGCGGTTGTCGCGAATCCATCCAAGAATTCTCTTTTTAGTCTGACTGAGCGTCAAAAGATTCTCGCATCAGTATTGAGTATCTATGAGAATTGTCGTGTTGATTCTTTTGAGGGCTTGCTTGTGGATTATGCCTCGCGCGAAAACGTTGACGTTATCGTGAAGGGGCTGCGGGCTGTGACTGATTTCGACTATGAAATTCAAATGGCTCAAATGAATTGTCGACTTTCGGGGATTGACACCTGTTTTTTTCCGGCTCGCAATGAACACTCCTATTTGTCGGCTTCTCTCGTCCGGGAAATTGCTCGCTATGGCGGGAAGGTGGAAGGTCTTGTGCCTCCACCGGTTGAAGAGGCGCTCAGGATGAAATTTACTGGCTAATTGTAAATAGTCTTTGGTATCTCTCCTGTGATAGCTGCTGCGTTCTCGGATCGCAACGAGGGGTGCTTGTTGTACGCTCCATGCGTCCAGTCTGTCCTGTCGGAACCGAAGAGTGTGCCAAGGCCTTTGGTGGCCAAAGAAATCTGGGTATGGTTTTCTTCTGCGTTTTCGTCACGTGTTCCGCTTCGGAGGTATCCGATGAATGAAGAACTCAAGGATGTCGCAGCCATTCTTGAACAGGTGCGTGAGCACATTATCACTGCTCGTCCTGTGCCTTTGTCGGCGTCTGTCATGGTAAATCCGAATGCTGTGGTGTATTTGATTGAAGATGTGATCGAATCGCTACCTGAAGAGTTCAAACGCGCGCGATGGATCATGAAGGAACGTGATGAACTACTTGACCGCGCGCGACGGGATGCAGATCGGATTATGTCTGAAGCATTGGAAGAGGCCAACCATGTGGTGTCGCAGCAAGAAATTGTGAAAAAGGCGGCGAGAACCGCCCAAGAGCTGCTTGATGATGCAAAAGATGGGGCGCGTACGAAAATTTTGCAAGCTGAGGATTATGTTGATCAGAAGCTCAGCCAGTTTGAAGCGTCCTTGCTGAAGACCTTGGAAACGATTGATGCCGCGCGTGTGAAGTTGCGTAGGGGTGCTGAGGTCGATGCCGATTTTGCAGAAGAATATTTTGGTGAGGAAGAAGGCGAGGAATTTGATGATTTTTCGCCTGATTCACGCCATGCGCAGGATGCTGTAGGTCCTTTTTTCGATCAAGATGTGCCCTGAGTTGGGCGTGTAGATGGGTCTTGACATGGGGTATGTAGATGCGGGAAGGTGTCGCATACAGAAGGTGGGGAGAAGAAGGCTCTAAAATACCTGTGAAGTGTGAGAACAGGATGCCTGGGCAAAAGGATGCCCGGGTAAAAGGCAAACGGTGCTGAGATTGATTGGCTGGTAGAATAGGACCAGTATGATATTCTGTTATAGTGTGGGTTTGAGTAGCTGTACTCAGTACCCCTTTTTGGGAGGGGAATGAGTTCACGTGTACATGTTGGCGGAATATTCGGTGTTTCCGGCGAGGTTCGTCCCTATGTAAGCGATGTGCAACTAGAAGACTTGTCGCTCTCGCTTTGTGAGGTGAACGAATCCATCCATCTCGATTTACAGCTTGAGGGGGTGGAAGACGGAATACTGGTAATCGGTGATGTGCACACTGTTGTTGATGTGCAGTGCTCTCGGTGTCTTACCGATTTCCGGCGAGCGATCCAGATCCACGTATCGGAGTTGTTCACGACGGACTCTGGGCTTTTGGAAGACGATGAATCCTATAAAGTCGAGGGGCTTGAGATTGATATGGAACAGCTTGTACGGGATGTGATACTGCTCCATCTGCCTGATATTGCTTGGTGTGGAGCGGAGCATGCCGGGAGATGCGCGCAAGGTTCACCTTCGGTACTTAGTGATAAAGTTCTCTTTGTTTCGGGCAATGGTGACCCTGTGGCCAAGGTAAAGACCGATCCCCGGTGGGATGTCCTCAATGTGCTGTTTGTAGAATCTGATAAGGAGTGTTGATGGCGGTTCCGAAACAACGGAAGTCGCGGCGGCGCACTCGACACCGTCGTTCTAATTTTAAAGCCTCCCCCCCTCCTTACGCGTCATGTCCACGATGCCACTCGGCGATTCGACCCCATCATGTCTGCGAAAACTGCGGCTATTACAAGGGGCGTACTGCTGTAGACATGGGATGATATGACGAGGGGTGATATAACGAGAAAGAATTAGGGAGAACATCTTTTGAGAGAGATCAGGCCGGCGGCTTGTTTCTCTCGAATGTTCCTCCTGTGAAGACGAAGTATGCGGGCAGGATTCGCGGTCTGGGATAAGTTTGAGGCTGCGTGTTGGATCGTGATACGGGTTCAGATAATGAATCTGGAGCGCGTGTCCGCTTTGCGAAGGATCGAGGCATGACGCAGCGACGACCGATTATCGCCGTCGATGCGGTAGGAGGCGAGAATGCTCCCGATGAAATCGTTGCGGGTGCAAGCCGTGCCGCGCGTAAAGAAGATGTAGACATTCTTTTTGTCGGCCCGGTTGATCTTTTGCCTACTCAAGTTTACCTGGAGCCAGGAATCTCTGTGCTGCCGTCTCAGGGGGCTATCGGTATGTCCGATGACCCTGTGAAGCAATTACGCAGACAGCGCCATGCCAGCGTGGCAGTAGCGTGCCGGGCAGTGCGAGATGGGATTGCTGACGCGGTTGTGTCGGCTGGTCCGACCGGTGCCACAGTGGCAGCGGCTCGTATCGAACTTGGTCGTCTGCCCGGTGTGCGCCGACCTGCAATTGCTTCGGTTTTGCCAGACGGATTGTCGCGACGAGGCCGGATTCTTCTTGATACTGGTGCACATTTGTCACCAAAACCAGCTTCGCTGCTTGAGTTTGCCAGGCTGGGTGTGGCTTTTGCGCGTGTGTGGCTTGATGGCTCACGAGAGTTTCCTGTCGCAGGATCTCCTGATTGGTCTCCTGTCGTAGGTCTTTTGAATGCAGGGGCGGAGCGACATAAGGGCAGCCATGCGCTGCGTGAGGCGTACCGCCTGCTTGAATTTTCAGAAATGCAATTTATTGGGAATGTTGAGGGTTGGGAGCTTTTCGACGGTCCTGCTGACGTGGTCGTGACCGATGGATTCACCGGGAATGTCGCGTTGAAAACAGCAGAAGGAGTGTCTCGTTTCATGGCAAGACAGCTTGCGTCATTGCTACCAGCCCAGAGCAGCCCGTTTGGCGACGTCGATCTACCGGATGCCGTGGGAGGTTCTCTCCTTCTCGGAGTGGGCGGTGTGTGCGTTGTTGGACATGGTGCAGCGAGTGCTGATGCAGTGTGTAATGCTGTTGGCCAAGCGGCTCGCGCAGTGCGTCTTGGTGTCGTTGACAACTTACGGATTGAGCTGGCGCCTCACGCGAGTCGGTGGAGCAGGGACGTGCGAAAAGGTAGAGATGTTCTTTCGGAGCAAACAAAAACCGATCATGTTCTGAATTTGCCGGATGCTGGTCTGCCGGAGAGGACATGAGGATGCCTGCGGAAACACACTCCTATCGTGAAATAAACAGAGAAGAAGTGCGTAGTGTGTTGCATGAGCACGCTGCCGATATATGGGGTGTGTCGGAGGCGGTACTTTCCGATGAGACTCCCCTGAAAGAAGATGCTTTGGGAGTCATGGAACTTGTGAGGCGGTGCGAGGAGGATCTTGCCGAACGCGCCCTCGGGTTTGACATCGATGATGAGATGAACGAGTGGGAGACGCTTGGAGACGTTCGGGCTTTTGTGGAAGAGTGCATTTGTCTGCAAAGTGCAATAGGAACGTGTGATGTCTGATTGCAAGAGTGTGAAAGAAAAAGATTTTCACACTGCTCGTGTGGAGCGTCCTTGCCCACTTCCTCTGCTTGAGGAGAAAGTGGGCTACCAATTCAAGAATGAAAGTCTGCTGCGGCAAGCCTTGCATCACAGGTCTTTTGTCGCGGAACACTCGGGAATTGAGTCGAATGAGCGGCTTGAGTTTCTCGGTGATGCGGTGCTTGGGATTATCATCACTGATGTCCTGTTTCGTCGTTGGCCGGATCTTCCTGAAGGGGCGCTTGCAAAGGCGCGGGCGGCTGTGGTGAGTTCAGAATTTTTGGCCGAGGCAGCTGCTCGGTACCAGTTGGGAGATTTTCTCGCTCTTGGGAAGGGCGAAGAGACCTCTGGTGGGCGTGAAAAACCATCGATCTTGGCAGATGCCCTTGAGGCTTTGATCGGCGCTCTCTACCTTGATGGTGGGATTGAGGCGGCGAAGGAGTTTGTCATTATTCTTGTGGATGGTCGCCTCGCAGACGCAGTTACCGGAGAAGGTAGCAAGGACTACAAGACGCGATTGCAAGAAGCGTCTGCGCAACGATGGTCGCAACTTCCTGTGTATACAGTGCAGGCGCATGGACCGGATCATGCGAAGCACTTTGAGGCAGAAGTTGTTTTGAATGGGATTTCTGCAGGATCAGGAAACGGGAGATCAAAGAAACAGGCAGAACAAGCTGCTGCTCGTGCTGCCTGGGAAATCCTCGAACAGGACTGCGAAGCTTTTGGTCCTCGTGGTCGGGGTCAGGTCGAAGAAAATAATACAGTCGACGTGCTGGTTTCTCGTGACAGTTTGCAGACAGAAGCAGTGGGGGCAGTGTTTTCCAAGACGGGCGCTCGCCTGTCTCCTGTTGTTGAATCTGATCCGGTGAGGACTGGGACATTCATTGAGGAGGATGCCGATGCCGGAACTGCCTGAAGTTGAAGTGATGCGTCGGGATCTCGATCGCGAAATTGCTGGTCGAAAGATCAAGTCAGTGGAAGTACGTGATGCGGCTATTTTTTCGCGTCATAAATCTAGTGACGAATTCGTGTCGATGATCGAAGGATGCAAGATCAAGTCGTTTGACCGAAAAGGGTTGAACATCTTAGGGAAGCTTGATGACTCAAATCTGCTTGTCGTGAATTTAGGAAGTTCGGGTCATATGGTGCGCGTCAAAGGCGTGAAACCTGCCCCGAGCGAGCAAACGAAAGTGACCATTCACTTCACGCAGGGCGGAGGTATTCGTCTCGGTGATGCCCGGGCGACTGCTGAAGTTTTTTGTATGCCCAAGAGCGAGTTTTTGGAGCTACAGGAAGTCCAGGACATGGGGATTGACCTTTTGGATGTCCCAATACCCTGGACAAAACTTGGTGCCATTCTGCGTAGCCATCGCTCGAAGCTGAAAGCTCTCCTGGTAAACCCGCGGGTTTTCGCAGGAATTGGGCCTGTTTATTCAGATGAAATTCTGTTTAACGCTGGCCTTATGTACGACCGTACGCCAGATTCTCTCTCTGCTCACGAGATTCGACGTTTTCAGCGTGCCATGCTCGAGACGCTCACCGATGCCATTAAATATCGGGGTATTTCTTTTGACGAGAATGACCGGGATATGTTCGGGGCCCGGGGCGAATATACCGACCAACTGAAGGTCTTCCAGCGCTTTGAAAAGGCATGTCAGCGTTGTCGCCGTCCGGTTGGGCGCGTGAAATTTCAGAAGCGTTATCATTTCTTTTGTCCTGCATGTCAATCCTAACCAGGCGTGTGCAAGCAGTGCGGAAAAAAGATTGACAGTGTGTTCGGCAAGATACGAAGGCAGCTGATGCTGCCTTCGTGCGCAGGAAAACCTAATGAAAGCCGCAAAAAACCGAGCAGGAAGGTTCGCCGGAACACAGCCTGAAAAGCGCGTACTTTCTTGAGTGTGGCAGTGCCTGTGTTTGTTCTCTGCGAGACGCGCGAAAAGGTTGTTCATGCTGTTGAAGCGTCTCCGTTTGCGGGGGTTTAAGTCTTTCGCCGATAAAACAGATATTGAGTTTGCTCCTGGCATCAATGTGGTGGTCGGACCAAATGGTTCTGGCAAATCCAATGTGGTGGACTCTCTTTCCTGGGTGATGGGTACCCAGGTGGTGCGGCAATTGCGCGGCGCCAAAATGGAAGATGTGATTTTTGCCGGAACGCCCAAACGTCAACCTTTAGGGCGTGCCGAAGTCGAGCTTGTGATCGATAACTCCTCAGGTCAGATTCCTGTTGATCTTGTTGAGCTCTCCTTTGGGCGTGTGCTTTACCGCTCGGGGGAGAGTCGGTACTCATTGAACGGGCAGTCTTCTCGTCTCGTCGATGTGGTGGAGCTTCTCTCGGATGCCGGTGTGGGCCGCACCATGCACAATATTGTGGGACAGGGGCGGATCGACGCTGTTTTAGCGGCCTCGCCGCAAGAACGCCGCTTGGTGATCGAGGAAGCTGCTGGTGTGCTCAAGCACCGTCAACGCAGACGGCGCGCGGCGAGACGCCTTGAAGAAGTAGAAAGCGACCTGGTTCGCCTGGAAGATTTGCGCAGGGAATTGGGCCGGCGTCTGCGGCCTTTGCAGCGGCAGTTGGAAGGGGCGGTTCGCTATGAGGAACTGTCCGCGGAACTAGATATTTTGTCACGTTGGCGGGCAGGGGAAGCCGTGCGCAGACGCCGGAAGGAACTGCACGCGATACGCGATGAAAAACAGCAACAAGAAGATCGCAAGCAGAAACTCGAACGCGAACGCGATACCGCCGCGCTCCGTCACCGCGCGGCGGAGCAGGGGTGCAGAGAAGGCGAAGAGGCACTTGAAGCGGGGATAGCGCTCCAGGGAGACATGGAGCGTATCGTCACCCGCTATCAGGGGATCAATGATGTGTGTGCTGAACGGGAACGGGGATTCACAGAGCGCCTCAGCCGTCTTGACGCGCGCGCGAGAGACGGTGGGAAGATCGATGTTTCGGCGGCCCGTGCCAAGGTGAAAGAGAACTTGGGCGATCTTGCAGTGGCAGGGGAGCGGCGTCGGGAACAACGAGAGGCGATAGAGGGTGAGCTTGCAGCTATCCAGGCGAGTTTGGCAGAAGTAGAGGCTGCTTGGCGTGCTGCCGGCCTTGACGATGACGATCGGCGTGCTGCTTTGGTGGCCCAGCATGAAGCGGTCCGTGCGTCATTGGATCGCCTCGGACATGAGCATGCTCGTCTTGTGGACCGCTTGCAAGCGACACAGCGGCGCCGTGGAGAAGTACGGATGGAGCAAGAGGCGTTCCCCTCTTCCGGCCACGACGAAGACGCTCTTTTTGCAGGATTACAAGACCGAAAGATTGCTCTTTCGGGCTTACTTTCTCGTGCTTCGCGAGAGCTTGCTCGACTCGAAGAGCAGGAACGACAATGGGGAAAGAAGGCGTCTTCTCTGCAGGCGCGAGCAGAATCTCTTGCCTCTGCTGTCTCCGAATCAAAAGCCGCGAAAGCCGCGCGAACCGCTTTGCGCACCCAGCATGGTCCGCTCCCGCGTGTCCGTGACCTTGTGCAGGTGGACGAGAGAATGGCGCGCGCGGTTGCTTCTGTGTTGAAAGACCTTATGGACGCGCTGCTTGTGCCGGATGGAGTAGCAGACAGTGCCATCGGGACTGTACGTGGGGTAAAAGGCGCCTCTCTTGTGATGGCGGAGCAGGTAGCTCCCCAAGCAGAAGAAGCAGAAGAAGCCGCGAAAAGTGGTCTTCTTGACGCAGTCATTGCGACAGAAAAGTCCTTGGCCCTGTCCGGCAGTTCGCGCGTGTTCTGTGTGCTGGATTTTGTCTCTACTCTTCCTGGCCCCCAGGCTGAAGCGGTGCAAAGCTTGCTCTTGCGGCATGGATCCGGAGTATTTCTGGTGGGTGAGGCGGAGCAAGCGCTCGCGCTGTCGCGCGCGCGACCGTCAGATGAGTTTGTCACTTTTTCTGGAGACAGGTTCCGTGGAGGAATCATGGTCTTGCGCTCGAACGAGGCCGGGAGGAAGGGAGATTCCGCATTTGGCGCGGTGCAAGCGCAGACAGAAGCGGATCGCGCTGCCGTGCGGGCGGGGCTCTGCGCAAATATGGTTGTGCGCTGGCGCGAGGAGCGCAATTCCCTGCGGACTGCTGTCGAGGAGATAACCTGTTCTTTGACGGAGGCAAAAAATCTTTTACAGGATCACCTTCGGAGGAGGGCAAGGCTTGCAAGAGAGCAAGAGGACCTCGCGAAGGAAGCAAGCAGTATCGAGGAGCAGGTTTCTCTGCTCGAGCGCCAGCGCGACCGAGAAAAAAACCGTGAGGTTGAACTCGCCGAAAGTGTGCGCTTAGCTGCTCCTATTGTGACGGAAGAAGAACAGGCCACCTTGCAACATCGCCGGGAGACTCTCGGATCCCAGGGGCGTGAGCTGCGGAACCGTCTTGTGGCTTTCGAACGGGAAGACGCTCGTGATATCGAGCGACGCCGTCAGTACGATGACCGTTTGGTGGAATTGTCGGTGAAAGATGAAGAACAAAAGCGTCAAGAACGTGCCGATGCTGCCGAACAATCTCGTATTGAAGGGTTGTCGCGCGCGCTCGCTCAAGTGCGTGGTCTGGTGAGCCGCGGATGTGCAGAGTCCGTGCGTCGTCGCGACAGTGTACGAGCAGATGTGCAGGAAGGACGCAATTTTCTGCAAGAGGTCCGGACGGAGGCCGCGCAGGCTCGAGAAGCATTTACGCAAGCAGAGAATGTTTGTGTTGTGCAGAATGAGGCGCTGCATACGCTCGCCCTGTCTGAAGCGCAAGCAAGCGCGCGCGTGGAAGCAGCAGAAGATGTTCCACGTCGAGAACTTCGTGTCACCCTGGAGGAAGCCCTGTCGGCCTCTCTGCCTCCGGATAAGCAAGCGGGGGAGGTGGATGACCGTATTGCCACTATGGAGAAGCAATTGAAGCGGCTTGGTCCGGTAAATCCGCTCGCGGTTGAGGAATACAGGGAGCTGAAAGAACGAGCTGACACCCTTGATGCAGAGCTTGCGGATGTGACCCACGCAAAAAAAGAACTTGGCAAGGTGATGTACCAGATAGATAAGAGTGTGGAAGAGATGCTTGTCTCCGCGTACGCAGAGACAAGCACACATTTTGCTGCCCTTTTTGCAGTGCTCTTTCCTGGTGGAGAGGGGCGTCTTACGATCACCGAGCCCGAAAACCTGCTGGAAACGGGAATTGAGATCGAGGCCCGGCCAAGCGGAAAGAGCTTGAAACGGCTTTCTCTTCTTTCAGGTGGAGAGCGTACTCTTTCGGCGATTGCTTTCTTATTCGCGGTGTTCCGGGCGCGTCCGAGTCCTTTTTACGTGCTCGATGAAGTAGAGGCGGCACTTGATGATCGGAACTTGCAGAGATTCTGTAATCTTCTTCGAGAATTTGGGCAAAATGCCCAAGTGATTATTGTCACGCATCAAAAGCCAACTATGGAGACTGCTGAAGTGATTTACGGTGTTTCCCTTGGAGAAGATGGTACTTCTTTAGTTTTGTCGCACCGTCTGAAGGACATTGGCGTGGAGTCTTAACCTTTGGTTTGTTTTTCCTTCATCGTCTGGCATGGTGGGGAGTGGGCTATGCAGTATCCTCATGGCGATGACTGTGCGTGCAGCATCCCAGGGGTGTTCGAAGACCAAGGCTTTTTGTGCTGTTGAAGGTGTTTTCTCGGACAGGTTTCTTGGGTTTCATTTCGAGGGCGCCAGGCTTGGGAAAGTTGACGAAACCGATGAGGCTGACACTGCAAGGCTGACACTGTAACGCTGACACTGCAAGGCTGACACTGTGCGATGAGTCCGATTCTTTTTTTTCTGTTTTTTATCATCCTAATTTTCGGCATGACTGCATTTTTCTTCTTTCGTTCTCGCCGTCCTCCGCCTGAACAAATTGCAGGTTATCCGGATGTCCCCGATGCACCAGGAAGATTGGCTTCTTCGGTTTTCCCGCGGGAGAAATCCGAGGACGTCTCTTCTGCAGAAGATCAGGTAGACCAGAAGGATGTTTCCGAGGATATTCTCTCCCCGGACTCAGAAGAGGA